>ERZ773209.334-NODE-334-length-34573-cov-5.663596_pt1 | contig 34573 bp, 19 predicted proteins | sample MGYA00511109_ERZ773209 | MGnify/ENA primary metagenome ERZ773209 (study PRJEB29015, sample SAMEA2737786) | human gut metagenome | biome: human gut; feature: human-associated habitat; material: faeces | place: China | collected 2012 ...
GGCATGTATGCCGCCCCTACGGGTGGGCCGTTGGGTGGGTGATGGCGTTGGGTATGCGGGAGGGATGAATCCCTCCTCTACGGTTTTAGGTTGAACAGAATGTGATGGCAGGGTTGCGGGCCGGGCATGCCCGGCCCCTACAGTGCGGAGGGTAAGGTTAGCAGTATAGAAATGTATCACGGCCCCTTATCCCTTATATATAAAGGTACGCAATCGTCCAGGATACATTAAAACTGCTCCAGCGTATCTGCAAGCATGTTCTGAAATCTTTGGAAAACCGCACACTATATCTGCGTTGACTCCCGCAAGCTTACTTGGTAGCCCAGTTCTATTCTGGTCTCCACCTTTTCCCCCTGCAATGCGCGCAACAACTGCTGGGTAGCCTTGAGGCCCAGAATGTCGGCATTAAATTGTACCGCTGTGATGGGCGGCACGGCATTGGCCAGATTCTCGCTGTCATACAGCGATGCCAGTCGGATATCCTGCGGCACATGCAGGTTCAGCTGCTTTAGTACATTCAGCGACAGCTGAGCCAGACGCTCGTCCATGCACAGGATGCAATCCGCACCGCGCTCCACTGCCTGCTGCACAGCCCACATCCGGAGATCATCGGTTTCCAGCTCCAAAAAAAGCAAGCCTTCATCAATTTCCTGGCCCGCCTTGTCATAGGCCTGTCGAAAGCCCTCCAGCCTGGACTGATTGACCGTGTACAGCATACTGCCGCCCAGCAGCGCTATATGCTTCATGCCCTTCAGCAACAGCAGGTTCGTCATCTCGCGGCAACCGCCCACCTGGTCGTGATCGACTGAGAGAATCTCATCATCCTCTGGCTGACCAATGGCGACAAACGGCAGCTTGCGCGCTTTCAGCAATGGTATAAGCGGGTCGCGCTCCAGCGTGCGGGTCAAAATCAAGCCGTCAATTTTCCGGTTGCCCAGCAGCCGCTCCACAGGGCGGGTCTCGTTCTCGTCCACAAGTGTCAGCAGGACATCATAATCGTACTCACCCGCCACATAGTAGACTGAGCGCATTATCTTGCGCAAAAAAGGCATCTCAAAGTCGGAGAACTGCTTTGAAATCACCAGTGAAATGTTGTACGAGCAACGATTATCCGCCCCGCAGGCTGACACATCGAAGGTACAGTTGTGCTTCTTCACATAGTCCAGCACGCGCTGACGGGTTGCGGGGCTGATGCGTCCGTTTCCGATCATCGAACGGTATACCTTTGTTTTTGGCGCATCCGCCGTCTCCGTACTCTGCGTAATATCGACCACTTTGTCATTCATCGGCAAGCACGCCATCATTTCTCATCTCCAGCAGCTATTTTACTATTATCATAATCATTTTTTACGAACCGTCAACTATTTTTTATACATTTCACATTTTTACGCAACACCCTTGCGCATTTTTCTGCGAAGTTTCCGGCAAATGGTGCGCACCACTTGCGCTGTTTCCTGTGTACACGGACCGGGTGCAAACTGTGCCGTCTGCACAGCAGCCAGCATGCTTTGAATTGTCTCGCCGTCTGTTTGCGGGCAATGCGCCTGCAAAAATTCCGCAAACGCCGCCTCATCGGAGGAGACATTCTCCCCCAGCCCGCAGCGCCGCATTTTGCGGTAGAGCGCGCGGAACTCCGCCTGCACGATCTGCAGCGGTGTGCGGCGCACACGGCGAACCTCGACTATCACCAGCACGGCCAGCAACAAAATTACCGGCAACACCCACAGCAGTGCCGTATTCCGCGATGTACTGTCAGGGGTTTGCGTTTCATTTTGTGTTGGCAGCGGTGCGTCATCTTCGTTGGCAGCATTCTGTCCGGCCAGCGGTGTATCAGCTGACAGTTCACCTTCAGTGAGCTCCGCTGCCATGCCGGGCGTCACTTCCAGCGGCGTCCAGCCCTGCCCGGCAAGATAGACCTCAGCCCATGCGTGCGCGTTGTCATCCTGCAAAACAGCACGGTAACTGCCGTCCCCTTGGGCAGTAAACAGGCTTTGTGGCGCGGCATAGCCCACCACATACCGGGCCGGCAGTCCCAGCATTCGGCACAGCACCACCGCCGCCGAAGCAAACTGCGTGCTGCTGCCGGCATGGCTCTCGTTCAAAAAATAGAGTACCGGATCCGCCCCATCAGGCGCGGCGGCATCGGCGCTGTAATGGCAGCGCTCATTCAGCCAACTGCGCACCAGCGTGCGGCGGCCATCGGTATCGTTGTCCTTCAGCTTGCGCTCCTTCACCAGTGCGTCAAGCTCTTCCCTGATTGCATCGTACTCCGTGCCTGCGGGCAAAGCCAGATAACGCGCCTCGGCATAGGCAGCATAGGCGCTTTCAAGGCGATCCAGCACACTGGCGTCACCGTCAGCACGGGCGGTCAGCAATTCTTTGGCCTGCTTGCGCGGAAAATAGTAGAATGTATCATCCTGTGTGGTCTGCCCTGCAATGGCTCCATCACCGTCCGGCGTGTAGTAATCGTTAAAATACGGATTATACGGTGCAAAAGTGTAAGCATCATTTGCATGCAAACGCTGCACAGTCATTTGCCGGGGCTCTGTACCACTGTAGGCCGCGCGCAAAAACGGCAGGTTGGCTATAGCCAGCCGACCGTTGCCATCGGTCTTCCAGTTGGACGCCGCACTGTCAAAGGCTGCGGCATCACACGCCTGCCAGCTTGTTCCGTCATAGTCCGCACCAATAAAACCGCGCAGGTAGACGGTCTCCTCCGGCTTGGCACTGGCCGTGACCATCAGATCCTCCAGCCCGGTCAGTGCAAGGCCGTCACCTTGGGTCAGGCTGCCGTCCTCAACGCCGCCCGCCGTCGCGCTGAGATGGAAATTCAATGCGCCGCCGCTGATCTTCGGCAGCCACTCGATTGCGACACTCAGCACCGCTGCCTGAGCCTTGTCGGTCACCGGCTGCAGCGCGTTCAGCGGCAGCGTAAGCACCGGGCGCAGCGCCAGTGCAGGCAAAAACAATACGGTGCAGGCCACTGCCATACCGGCAGCGGCCAATTTTTGGTTTGTGCGGTGGGTCTGCAGGTTGGCAGCATAGGCGGCGGAATCCTTGCCACCCCACAGCCGCTTTCGCTGCACCGACCGCGCCGCCGCGCAGGCCCCCAACCAGCCGGGCAGAAGCAGCAGCCATCCCAAAACGGCGCTGCCTGTCCCGGCCAGCAGTGTAAATACCACGACCGGCAGCAGCGCCAGCCCCAGCAGCAGTGCATCGGCGTGCCAGGCGGTTACTGCGGCCAGAAACGCCGTGACAGGGATCGCAGCCAGCAGCACAAACAGCCCCCTCTGCGCCGGGATCGGCGAAGTCACCACCGCAAAATTTGCGTCGAATCGTGTATTCAGGCACAGTCTTACGGCATCCGCGCACTGCTGCGCACCGGCCAGAAATGTCCGCTGCAACACAAACAGAAGCACCAGATACCCCACAGCCAGCGCCAGCATCATTCCACGGCGGGCAGCGTTGGGCAGCGGGGCGCGGTGCAGCGCCAGCCACACCGGGCACAGCGTTGCCGTGCCCAGCCATACCCAAACAGGCAGCGCCAGCGCAAACGCGCCGTTCAAAGCCGTCAGCAGACCCAACGCCAGCAATTCCAAAATCAGCAAATCCACTGCCGTTTCCAGCACAGGGCGCGCCGCAGCCCCGGTGCGGGGCAGCAGCACACGGTCAATAAACACCAGCCCCGTGTCTGGGTCGGCGGTCCGGCGGTGGGTCATGGTGCGCAGCCGTTTTACGGCAGCCTGACCAAAGTGCAGCACCTGCTGCGGCGCATTGGCTTCCTCTGCCATGATTGCCCCGGCCGGGTCGGCGCAATAGGTCGCGCTCAGCGGCTCACGCACGGTCAGCTCGCCCACGCGGGCAGTCAGCTTCCAGTGTATCTGCTTCAGTGAATCCCCCGCACGGTAGGGCCGTAGGTCGTAAACGCCGTCAGCCATGTCGTGGCCTGCGGCGGTCACCTTCTCCACCTTATTTTGCGGCTTTGTGCCCGCGCCATCGTCCTCACCCTCGGCGGGCGGCAGCACACACAGTTCCCGGCTTTGGGGCGGCACGGCGCAGGGCACGGCAAACAGGCCCAGCGGGTCGCGCACCGTGATTTCCCGCACGCGGAACTGCCACAGGCCGCTTTTGGCGGCGCGCAGCGTTACGCGCAGGTCGGCACGCTGACCCGGGGCCAGCATTGCACCGCAGGGCAATTCGATCGCCGTACCACTCTCGGCGTCCACTGCCTGCAAAACGACACGCAGCTCCGGCACAGGCCGCCGCCCGGCGTTGTGCAGCTGCACCTGCACGGCAAATTCCTCGCCGGGGCGCACAGGGCGGGCGGGCAGCTGCAGCGCTGCCGTCACATCCCGGCGCAGTGTGCGGGCATACCACGCCAGAAACACCACCACCAGCACCGCCCATGCCAGCAGAAACACCGCAAACGGCGCACGGCTGACTGCAGCCACGGCAAACAGCACAGCCAGCAGCAGCCCGCAGCCGACCTTACCTGCCATGGGACGGCTTCTCCGGGCGGGGGCGCGGCGTGGTGTGCAGAACATCCGCAATAATGTTTTCCACCGTCTCGCCGCCGGTGCGCGCCTGCTCGGTCAGGCGCAGACGGTGGTGGGTCACATCGGCAAAAATCGCGGTCACATCCTGCGGGGCCACAAAGCTGCGTCCGCTCAGGTAGGCTGCGGCGCGGGCCATACCGGCCACAGCCAGCGATGCACGGGGCGACAGCCCCAGCGCCAATCGGCCGTCCTGCCGCGTTGCGCGGGAAAGCTCCACGATATACCGCCGAATCTCGTCACTCATAAACACTTCATCCACCTGCTGCTGCATGGTCAGCAGGTCGTTTTTGTCCATCACGGGCTGCACACGGTCCAGCAGGGCATGGCGCGGCTGGCGGGCCAGAATTTCCATTTCCGCCTCGGCGTCAGGGTAGCCCATGACCACGCAGACCATAAAACGGTCCAGCTGCGACTCCGGCAGCATCTGCGTGCCGACCGAGCCGACAGGGTTTTCTGTAGCCATGACCGTGAACGGCTGGGGCAGCGGGCGCGTTACGCCATCCACCGTGACGGCGCTCTCCTCCATGACCTCCAGCAGGGCGGACTGGGTTCGGGCGCTGGTACGGTTGATCTCATCAGCCAAAAACAGGTTGCACGCGACCGCGCCGGGGTGGTAGACAAACTTGCCGGTTTCCTTTTGATAGAGCGAAAACCCCACAATATCGGACGGCAGAACATCCGGTGTAAACTGCACGCGGTTCTGGGTCAGGTCCATGGCGCGGGCAAACGCCTGTGCCAGCGTGGTTTTGCCAACGCCGGGGATGTCCTCGATCAGCACATGACCGCGGGCCAGCATCGCCATCATAATTTTCAGCACGACCTCGGGCTTGCCCAGCACGGCCTTGCTCACCTCGGCTGTCACAGCCAGCGCTTTTTCGTTGAAATTCTGCATGGGTCAATCCTTTCTGTGGCCGCGCCAGATCAGCATACAGCCGATGACGGCGGCAATCAGCACAATTCCTGCCCACAGGGCGTTGTTTTCCAGCCAAATCATCCAGTTGGAGTACGCGCCGCCCGCATCCTCGCTGCCGCCCTCGTTGGGCAGGGGGCTGATGCTTTCGGGCGCAACCTCCTCCAACGCGGTCGTGCCGTCGGTTTCCACGGTCACCTGACGCGGCGCAGCGTCCCATGTCTCGTCACACTCGGTCAGATCCTCCGCATGGGTCGCGGGCGCGGCATCGGGGTCATGCTCGGCAATAACCAGATACCGTTGGGTATTTTGGGTGTAGGGGTGGCAGGTCGTCAGGGTCAGCAGGTCGCGCCCCGGCTGTATCAGCACCGCATTTATATCGTCCGGCTGTATAATTTTTAGTTCGCACACGCGGTAGACCAGCGTATCCCACGGTGTTGTCAGCGTGATTTTATCGCCGAGCTGTATCTGCTGCACATTGCGCAACATCTCCGCACCGTAGTAGCCGCGGTGCGCGGCGATCACGGTGTTGGTGTTCGCGCCGCCCAGCGGCATCGAGGTCTGCCCCAGCAGCGCACCGCCGCGGGCCATGTTGGCCGTGCTGGCGCCCAAGTAGACAGGCAAATCCAGATTCAGGCGCGGTATCCACAGCGCGGCGATCATATCATCGGGCAAGCCGTAGCCGGTCAGGTCAAAGGCGGGCGTCTCGTAGGCAAAGGGATCCTTCAGCCCGCTTTGTCCCTCAGCAAAAATCTGCGCATTGTAGGCTTGCAGGGCATCGTACAGTTCGGGGTAAGCGCGGGCAGGCTCGGCGTTGTCTGTGGTTTCAGCCACGGCGGGGGCGGCTGCTTCGGCAGCCTGCACAAATTTTTGTACGGTTTTTGTACTTTGCCGCGCCGCCAGATACTGGCTGACCGTGGGCTGCAGCATAAGCCCAACGCCCAGCAGTATCGCCAGCCATGCAAAAATCTGCAAAAACAGGCGTTTCATCAGTCTTCCTCCTCGCGCTTTTTGCAGCGGTGCAACAGCAGCAGCAAAAGCAGCGCCTCACCGCCGATGACAAGGCTGCCCGTTACGCTGATCCACGGCCATGCGTCCACCATGCGCTTCACAACATTGCCGGTGTGCAGCTCCTGATACTGCACGGTCTGTGGCGTGGCGGTCTCCTCGTCCTCTCCATTATACGGCACGCGGGTGCCGCGCACAAGCATACGGTGGGTGTTGATGGCATAGGGCGTGCAGGTGACCAGCGTGCAGTAGTCCCCGCCGGGGATAATTTCCAGATCCTCGGTGCGTTCCGGCTCCACGACCTTGACCTGATCGACCTGATAGGCCAGCACCTCGTCCATAATGTGCAGGTAAAAGTGGTCGCCCTCGCCCAGCTTGTCCAGATCGGTAAAAAGCACCGCCTCGGCCAGACCGCGGTGGCCGGTCAGCACGCTGTGCGTGCCCGCGCCGCCCAGCGGATAGCTGGACCCCTCCAGATGCCCAACGCCCTTGAGCAGCACATCATCACTGGTGCCCTCATAAATCGGCAGATTGACATCAATTTTCGGGATCGTAATGTAGCCCAGACTCTCGCCCACATCCAACATGTCCACATAGCTTGTGCCGGTATCAGCGGCCTCGCCCGCAGCATCGCGGTCAATGGCGTTGCCAAGCTGTTCATTGTAGCGGCGCGCGGCCTCCTTGGCGGCATCAATTTTCTCGGTGTCCATCGTCTGCACGGTATCGTTGTAGCTTTCAATGACCGAGCTTGCGTGACGCTGCGCCACCGCATTGCTGATGACGGGGTACATGGCCACGCCGATGCCCGAAGCGATCATCAGCGCCGCAAAGCCAAGCTTTAATTTGACAGTGGTATCCATAGGAAAGAGCCTTTCTGTAATGGTTTTGGGGTTATTTTCGCGTAAACGCACAGGCTTTTAGCAGCGGACGCCCATTCAGCCGTAGGGGGGCGGCGCCCTCGGCACCCCTTTAGCTGTAGGGGGCGGCGTCCCCGACGCCCCGCAGAGGACTGCCGAAAAAACCCTGTCCTCTTCTTAGCCGCCTCTCCCCTTGCGGGTATCGGCAATGTCCACAACCAACCATAGGGGGAGTACCGTTTCGGGTCCTTCCCCTATGGATTACCCCTCTATTTTGCTTTTGGTCTTAAAGTTGTGCGGCTTACGCACGCTTGTTCTTCTTTTTCAGGCTGAACAGCACGCTCACGCCAGCCAGCACCAGCAGCACACCGATACCGCTGAACAGCAGCGTGCCGAAGCCACCGGTAGTGGGCAGGTTGAAGCCCTTGCGGTTGATGATTTTAGTAACCGTAAGTTCCGGCTTTTCCGTATCACCGTTATCATTGGTGAATACGGTTGTATCAACCTTGTGTTTCACGAGCTTGCCAGTATTGTCAAATGTATCCAAGGTTGTCCAAGTAGTTTTGGCAGTAACATGCAAAGGGACTTCGACAGGCTTCGTCAGCAGGTTATAGCCCTCAGCCGTTTTGGTTTCGACCAAGTAGTAATCGCCATTGGCCAACCCGCCGGTGAAGTTAGCGGTACCAGAGACAGATGTATCAATGATGCCATCTGTGCCAGTTGTCAAGTCCTTCTTAACAAGAATCCATCCCTTATCTTTGTCAAGACCAACCTTTTTAGCATCATCACCGGTTATTACAGGTGTTTCTTCTGCCTTGGCTTCACGGTACAGGTCAAACATAACGCCGGACAGCGGTGTCGTCTTATCTTCCTTAGTCTTTACAATCTTAATGCCAAAGCTGTACATAACAGCGCTGTCCTCAATGGTGTTCTTGCTGGTGTCATCGGGGGTACCATCGCTCTTAATCTTATTAGTGTACTCGAGTGTTGCCTTGTTCGAGTTGCCGTTGCCGCCGACCACAGCACTATTCATTACAACGGCATCGTAGGTGACAGTTACCGTGCGTCCGGCACAACCCTTTACCGATTCGCTTTGGTTAAAGGTAAGCGTAAATCCACCGGTAGTATCCGGCACCACCGTATAATCTGTGTCCTTTACAAGAGGTATGTCAGCAGTTTCGCCGGCAGCCTTAACCTTAACAACCTTAATGGTATCTGTCTTATCTTGCAGATTCGTCGGCGTATCGGTAACGGTAAAGGTCTTGAGTTTTTCAATATTCTTCGGAATTTCAATAGTGATTTTGTAGGAAACGGTATCGCCGACGCCGTACTGGGCATAATCCTTCCAGTCAGTGCCATTCTTGACTTCTTTCGTCATGTCCGGGCGGTTGTTCTCCACCGGAATGGTAATTGCCTTCTGGTTTGCGTTAGTACCATAAGTAATTGTACCATCAGAATTCACTGTAAAAATATGATAAGTCTGGTCAAGAATATAGCCTTTTTTTGCTGTCGCATTACCAGCAACATAGGAATCCTCGTAAATGCGGTATTCACCCTGAGACAAACCAGAGAGCTTAATTTGTCCATTAGTATCCGTTACAAGATCAAAGGTATTGGTTGGGTCTTGCTCGCTTGCATTCACTTTCTTCCAATCGGTGGCTTCATTTCCTTCACCGGTGTGCTTCTCCAGAATAAATTTTACACCTTGCAGTAATGTGCCGTCCGAGCCACCAGTGTAGCCCTTTTTCTCAATAGTAACTTCACCATAGGTTGTGCTGTTTTTCGGGTAAACATGGACATCAAAAATCCAGTCCGTCAGCTTGTTTGTGGTATCATTATCAGCAATGCGCGTCATAGGCACAGACACCAAGAACGGGGCAACAGGTGCCGTAACCTTATCAGGTGCATTGGTTTCAACAACCAGATACAGACCCAGGTCTAGACCACTTGCAGTAGCAATACCAGTGGTATCATCGGTAGTAATTGTCCGTTCAGGTGTTAGGGCGCCGTTTACCGTAATCTTACCAGTGCTGTCCTTGGTGCAATACTTGTCAGCACTCAATTTGCTGGTGTCAATGGTTTTGTCACCATCATAATACTTTTCCAGCCAAACCTTATCCTGCACCTTGTAGATAGCAAAAGTTACCCCGCCCAGCGGCTTTGCGCCTGCGGGCGCAGTTTCGCCTTCAGCGCCGGTAGCAGTGTTTCCTGCTCCATTATACTCATACTTATGAATCGCAATGCTACCTTTATCCGTATCACCCCAAACAGGCGTGCCGTTTGTCAGCGTCCCGTCATCCGCCATTGCGGGCAGGGCGCAGACGCTTAGGGCCATGACGGCGCTGAGGGCTGCGGTGAGTAAGCGTTTCAGTTTCATCTTGCTTCGTACCTCTTTCTCTTAAAATTTGTTTGTGTAGAGGGGGGACTTCGTTATTGACGCCGGCCCCCTTTTTTATTGTAGCGGAACACCAGCACCAGCAGCACAGCCACCAGCGCGGGCAAGCCTATCAAAAGCCACAGGCTGGGTGCATCCGCGCCCGTATGCGGCAACTCAAAGCTTTTGCGGTTCAGGACGGTAAGGGTCATGGTACAGGTGTCACCGGTTCGTATAACATTCGTTTCATCCTTAACCCCGTCAATATAACATTCACCGTCTGTGGTAAATTTGATTTGGATCGGTTCGGACAGCAGGTTGTACCCTTCCGCTGTCTTGACCTCGGTCAGCTGGTAGCTTCCTGCTTTCAGATTCGTGAACGGGTTAATCGCAATCGTGCCGCCCTCCCCTGTTATACCGGTAATTGAGCCTATGTTTTCGCTGCCGAAGTTGTAGGTAGTATCAACCTGTGGTTCTCCACCGCCGGACGGTACCGTCAATCTTTCCAGCTTAAACTCCACGCCGCTTAGCGGGGTCTGTGTTTCCGACCCGTTTTCGCCTGTTGTAACGCCCTTCTTGACGATATTCAGCGTAAACTTCGGGTCCTGCAGCGTATTGGTCAGCACAATCTCGCCGCTGCCGCCGGTTATGGTTTCACTCGTTCCACTGGCGGCCTTGCCGGTTAGATTGGCTGCGGCCGAAATGGTATATGTGTTACCGCCAATCGTGATGCTGCTACCTTTCGCAGTAAAGGTATCGTTCGTATCCACCGTACCTTCCACAATGCGGTACACATAATTGGTATTGCCATTGAGCTCGTGCTGATCCAGCCCCGTAAAGGAACACTGCCAGCCGCCATTAGTAGGGGTAACGATAACATAGTTCGCGCTGCCTGTGCTGCCTGTGGCCGGGTATGCAACAGCATCCCAATCTGGGCTGTTTTCCAGACGGCGCTGGAGTTGGATGTAAATTTTATCCGGCAGCTTTTCTGAACCAAGGGGCTTGTCAGCCGCATCTTTCCACAGCTTAGTGAACGCAATGTCAATCAGCGTGCGCTTGGTGTTGGTAAAGGTTGCGGTCATTTTCGGGGTTGTGCTTCCTGCATCGTTCTCCACAATCACACCTTCCACCGTGTTGTTGACTACATGGGCATTGTCTTTGCTGCCCACAAGCGTTATGCCTTGCAGGTAGGAGCCATCCGATGTTCCAATTTCCTCGATGGTATAACGGGTGCCAACGGGGATGCCGGTGATGGGTACGGTGTGGTCTGGGCCCGCTTCGCGCATATTGATCGTATAGTATTTTACGATGGGATCGCCCGTTCCCAAGCCCTGCCCGCCGACATCGCTGAAGGTCACCTTAAATTCATAGGTACCCGTCAGGTTTTCGTTCTCTGCGGCCTCCTTTTTGATTATCAGCCCGCCGGTTTTTACCTTGTTGATGTACTGCACCTTCAACCTTGTCAGTGAATCGCCGTTCTCGTCCGGGTTGCTGTAGGAGCGGAAAACGATGGTGTTGGCATCGGTTGGCTTCGTGTCGCTATACTTATTATCCTTTTGCTCGGCCTCTGTTCCCTTCTTTTCCGTTCGGCCATCATCGGGGCCCGGCTGGTCTACTGTTGCGATTTGCTTTTCCAGCGATTTGCTCGGTTTTTCAACCGTCACAGTACTTCCACCGCCATTCATCGAGGTAACCGGCAGCTCGTTCTCGTACACTGTCCATCTGGTGTCATACAGTTTTGTATCCAGTATCTCCTTGAGCGAAATGTAACTGCCGCGGCGGAACTGATCGTTGAATGTAATTATTTCGCCGTTTTCCAGTACAAACCGTCCCTGATCGTCTACCACCTGCATGCCATCAAAGTTAGAGGTGTACTTTGCGTATGTGGCGTTTGCCAGCACGCCGGATGCGGCGGAGCCGTAATCCGGGATTTTATCCTGCTCGGTAGTGAAGCCGGTCTTTATATCCGGTACCGTTTTGGGAACAAAGGTAAATTTTCTGAAATAGATGTGGCGTTCATAGTTATCGCCCACGCGGATGGTTTTAACATTGTTGTCAAAATCAGTTTCCGCTTTCATCTTATTCAGGCTCAGCTTTACCGTGTTCCACTGATTGGGTACCAGCGTAACCGAGCCAAATGTGGCGCCGTTCAGACCTGCTTTGCTAAGGCTGCCCATTTGCCTGCCGCCATCATCCAGCAGCTGCAAGTACAGGTTGTTGAGGGAAAGGTTCGTCACTCCATCAACATAAATCTCGAATGTGAGGTAGCCGTACTGATTGAGGTCAATAGGATTATTCAGCTTCAGGATACCATACCGCATATTGCGGTATGTACTGTTCAGGTCATTATAGCGCGCAAACCAGTGCAGAACCTGACCGGTATCGCTTCCTGAACCTTGCGCGGGGTTATTTTCTAACGCAAAGATGTAATCCGTGCTGTCCTTAGTTGCGGGGTGGATGCTCTCCACATCTGCATCTGCGGTCAAATTCAGCACCTTGTTCTCAACGCCGCCGGTGCCGGGTCGGACAGCCTCCTTTGCGCCATAGTGGGTGGCCAGATTCTGGATGGTAAAATCAAAGATTTTCTGGTCGTTAAAGCAATCTCGGAAATCCTCATCAACATCACTCAGATCGACCTGCTTTTCAACCTGCAGCTCGTTGTGGTCGGGGAAGTTGAACGCCACCGCCATGTTGGACTCCCACATGCCGCGCTCCATGTAGAACATGGTCAGGGTGTGGGTGGTGCCTTTGTCGAGGGTGAATTCTTTCTCCTTATCGTCCTTATCAAGAATTTTGCCCTGCTTGGTGAATGTGACTGGGCTGCCGTTGAAGTATACGGTTTTGTTGTTTACGTTTGTTGTGTAAGTCGCACCGCCTGCTTTGTTGGAGCTGACATAGGGGGTTACGGTGTTGGCTTTTCCGTCAGTCGTCTTTCCAAATTCCAGCAGGCCGGACGCTTTACCGTGCGCGCCGCCGACATCCAGCACCAGCTGACCGTCAATGTAGACCCACACATCATCGTCACCGGAGAAGAAGAACTTGATGGGGACTTTATTATTGGGATCATTCCCTACTTGAACCTGACCGTCATCGGCCAATGTAAAGTCAAATTGCAGCTTCGCACCAAAGCCGTAGTTATATTTGTTTACATTGCGATTTTCCTCCGTTATCTTTTGATTAAATGGGAAGAAACCATATCCACGGAACTGGTTATTATTGTTTTCATCTTCTGTGCTGTTATTCGAACCACGGTTCTTTGAGTTGTCATCCGTATAAATCGGGTTTCCACTGCTATCTTTTTTATTATTCTTCTCCGTTGCTTCCAGATAGTACTTGCTGCTGTTGGCAGTATCTTGCTTCAGATACAGCGACCGCTCATTACTGTCAAAGTACCAGTATTGGGCTTTACTCTCGGAATCACCCTCCTTTTGCGTAAAGACAGGTTTTTGGGTAAATGGGAAGGAAACATCCTTGTACACCTTGCCCAGCACGGCTTTTTCAGCGTTTGTGCCGGTTAAAAACGCTTCGTTGAAGTGCGGCTCTGCAAGGTCAGTAGTACCGGCCATGACCGGCATACCGTTCACCATTTGGTTTCCAACCAAGCCCTGGAAGGTGTCTTTGTAGTGTTCCCCACTCTCATCTAACGCATATGCCGAATTATTTACCGCTATAAAGCGCCAGTAATCATCACCGCTTTCGCTCCAGCCATACAATTTCAGGTTTGGGGCAATTCCACTGAACGCATAGCCCCAATTATTAGGTTGGAAATGCCCTGTATAAAGCGGATAATTGATTGTTTTGCCTTTTTTATCAGCGTATTGTTTGTAGTAATTACTCAGCGCACGGTCAAACTGCCTGAATGGAACATAACTGCGGTGTTTGCCCGTATCGGTAAAACTGTATGTATTGCGGTTGTTGCCGTTCAGCTCATAGTCCGTGTAATAGTCATACAGTGTGGTGCTGATATACTTTGTGTTGGGCTGGGGCGTAAAGGCTTGCTTATCCAGCTCTACAATACTCTTGGTCTCTCCGTTTTCTCCTTTTTTGCCTTTTTCTACATCACGGACAGCCCCCAACTCATCCCAATAGCCGCCGCGGTTGCCGCCTTGGTAGATTACAACATCACTGGTGTCGGCGTAGAAACACGGCTTGCTTAAATCAGGAATCGTCAACAAGGCCGTGTCAGTGCCGTTGTTAGCAGTATTTGTACCGGCTACCTCCCAAGACGCAAAGCGGATTTTTGTATAGTCTTGCGGCACATCGGCATACCAAATCTCGCTGGTGCGGTCACGAGCCATTTGCGAGGTTATCGCTGGTTTGCTGCTATCATCACTGGTCATGTAGCACCACAGGTTGCCTTTGGCGTCCGGCATTCCGTAGGCGATTCTTACCTCGTCATTGTTGTACGACATGTCCGAGAAGGTTGCATCGAAGTAGACGGTTTTGCTGCCCGGTGCGCTCCACCTTACATCATTATCGCCTTTATATATCAGGCAATAGCGCGTGACAGGGTCGTATGGGAATACTGCTATATTATCGGATGGGTCTTCATCATTGTAGAAATTGAAGTACTGCTTGCCGATGTAAGTATTATTTCCCGCTCCATCCGATTTTTGAAAGCTTACATAGGCGCAGGCTGTTTCGGGGATTGTGATGTCTTCCGATTTGTCGTTCGGCTGTAAAGACTGGATAACCTGCTGACTTCCGACCTGTGTAAGATTTCCATCTGCATCCTTTTCCCAGAATGTGACGGTGACATTTTCCAGTGCCTTGTCGGAATTATTCAGCAGCACCATCTTTTGGCCGCAATAGCGGACATGCTTGGGGATAATGTCGGCGTAGGGAACCCATTTGCTAAGGTCGTAGTCGTACTCTTGGTTTTCCTCCAGTTGTTTGCCGTCAAGGCATTTGTCGGCAATATCGGTAACAGGCATCCAGTAATTAGTGCCGCCTTGAGATTGCCCCTTCATCTTGATCCAATGGCCATCATCCAGCGTAAATTTAACCCAGACAAAGCCGCCATTGGGACATAGCGAGCTCTTATCACCATGGTAGACATCCACCTGATAAATTGGGCGGCCATCAGTAGTCTTATCCGTAATGAGGTTTGCCTTGGTTTCTCGCACTTTATGATCCTCGGCTTGCGTATTTGGATCATTATCATTACCGCGCATAAAGGAACATGTAATCGTCTTACCTTCTAATAATGTTGTCCAACTCTGCGGCGGTGCAAAGTAGAATGTGTACTTTGTACCTTCTTGCACCGTGGCATCGCCCGCACACAGTGCAATATCACTTTCTTTGGCATTCCCTGCCGTAATCATCCTATCGTCAGCCGAATTGCCTTCGTTCAAGAAGCCTGCTTCGTCCTCGCTCCCGGTGGAATCCTCGCCGGTTTTATCCGCATCGGCTGTCTCGTCCGCAGCGGCATTGTCAGCCGGGGCGGTATTCTCTGAACCGGTCACGCCCTCGGCAGGGGGCGCGCCTGCGGCTTTGTCTGTTGTGTCGGCGCTGTTTGTAATCGTTCCTGATTCCGGCACAGAAATTTCAGGCTCTGTTTTGCTGCCCTCGTTTGTCGTGTCGGCGTCCTTTTGAATCGTTTCCACATTCGACACAGAAATATCCGACCCGGTTCCATCAGCACCATTTCCCGTATTGTCATCGCTCGGAATCGTTTCCGAGTTTGAAACAGAAAAGTCAGTCTCCGTCTCCGCTGCGTATACCGGCAGAGCCATGCTTGCCAGCAGGCACAGGGCGGCCAGCAGTGCCGCCGCACGGTGCAGGTTGGAATTTTTCTTCGTCATCTGCCTTGCCTCCTTTTGTATGCGTTCAATACACTTTATTCCGCAGCTTACTGCGGAATAGCAAAGGGTGTACACCCTTTCGGCTTATGCTTTCCCCGGCGTCCACGCGCAATCGCTGGCGTATGGGGCGTGGAAAGCATGCTGTATTTGATTTAATTTGTATTCCTTTTTATGGAAAATTATAGTTCTTTGGTATGAGAATTTCAAGTACCTGCGTTGAATCGTTTCATTTTCGGCAATTTGCTATGTTTCAACCGCATTATATTGTGCATCCTGATGGTTAGTGCGGTGCAGCTTTGTAAGATACAGCGCGATTTCTTGCACATCTGCACACTATATGTTGAATTATGTCGATACTTTTGCGCAGATGTTGCGAACCGCAAGGGGCAAGATTTGTTCGGTCGTGTTGGAAAAGGGAAAACGCAGGGGCGGCGTCCCCGACACCCCGGGGGCGGCTGCCCATCTGCGGGCGCATATGGAATGCGCCCCTACGGCGTGGCGGGTTTCTACCTTATTATATATACATAGAAAAACCACCCCGTCCGGCAGCGTGGTGCTGCGGGCGGGGTGGCTCGGGTGCTTATTTACTTCAGATCAGACCCATGAGGCTTGGCAGACCAAGGGAGAGCGCCGGGATATAGGTGACTGCCAGCAGGGCAGCAACCAGTGCCACAAAGTAGGGGATCAGCTTGGAGGTCACCTGCTCAATGGAGACATGGCCGATGCCGCAGCCGACAAACAGGACGGAGCCGACCGGCGGGGGGATGTTGCCCAGGCACATGTTGAAGATCAGCATAACGCCAAACTGAATCTCGGTCATGCCGAAGCTGATGGCGATGGGCAGGAAAATCGGGGTGAAGATCAGGATGGCCGGGGTGATGTCCATGAACATGCCAATGACCAGCAGAATAATATTCATCAGCAGGAAGATGATATACTTGTTGTCGGTCAGGCTCATCAGGCCGTTGGAGATGGCGGCCGGGATGCCGGAGTACGCCATGACGAAGGACATGGCAGAGGAAGCAGAAATCAGGAACAGGATGATGCCGCTCGTCTTGGCGGAGTTGAGCAGGATGTTGAGGAAGCCCTTGAAGTCGATGCTCTTATAGATGATGGAGAGGATCAGGCAGTACAGAACCGCGATGCCTGCGCCCTCGGTGGCGGTAAAGACACCGGAGACGATGCCACCGATGACGATGACGATGAGCAGCAGGGACGGAACTGCATCCCAGACGGTTTTCAGCACGCTCTGGCTGCGGTCAAAGCCGGTGGCCTTCATGCCGGCCTTTTTTGCGCCGATGAACGCAACGATCATGCAGCACAGGCCCATCAGGATGCCGGGGATGTAGCCGGCCATGAACAGGGTGGAGATGGACACACCGCCCGCGACGGTGGAGTAAACGATGAAGGCGGAGGTCGGGGGAATCAGCAGACCCGTGGGGGCCGAGGCGATGTTCGCAGCGGCGGAGTAGGCAGGGTCGTAGCCGTTTTCCTCCTCAATAGGGCTGATGCAGCCGCCCATGGCGGACGCAGCGGCAACAGAGGAGCCGGACAGTGCGCCAAACAGCATGTTGCCGAGGATGTTGGCCTGTGCCATCGAGCCGGGAATCTTGCCGACAAACAGCTGCGCAAAGTTGACAAGGCGCTTGGCGATACCGCCGTTGTTCATGATGTTGCCGGCCAGAATAAACAGCGGCACAGCCAGCAGGGAGAACGACTCAACACCGGAGTTCATCTTCTGCATCGTGATAAAGGTGATCTGGTCCCAGGACAGGGTAGACATGGCCGTCACGATGGAGGATGCCACAATGCTGATGGAGATGGGCACGCCGAGGAACAGCAGCACGCCGAACACAGCGAAAAGGATAACGGTGGTCATGGTGATACTCATTTGTCTGCACCCTCCTTGGATTCTACTTTTTCGCCGGTGATGTCCTCATAGATGTTGATGATCTGCGCAATCACAATGAACACGCCGGAAATCGGGGCGATGGCGTAAACCAGACTGCGGGGGATGCCCAGCAGCGCCGAGAACTCGCGGCTGGCGGAAACAGCCAGCTTAAAGCCGCCGATCGTGAAAACAAAGATCGCCATCAGGAGGATCAGGCCATCAATGGCCACCAGCAGGGCGGTGTGCGCCTTGCCGGTGAACTTGTCGCGGACGAGGGTCAGCGACATATGCTCACGGGTGGAGAAGGCGTAGGCCGCGCCGATGAAACCGGTCCAGATCAGGCTGTAGCGGACAAGTTCCTCGGTAAAGGCTACGGGGCTGTTGAGCACATAGCGGGAGAATACCTGAATAAGCACCAGAATGGTCATGAAGGAAAGAAGAATCGCACAGGCGATGCTCAGAATCTTATCCATCCAGAATTTAATCGTTGCGAAGGTGTTTTTCATGGCTTACTCCTCCCCTCTTGCCTTTTCAATGGTATCCATCAGCGTCTTGACGCCGGGATACTCTTCTTCGTAGGCTTCGATCATGGGCTGGGTGGCCTCGCGGAAGGCCTCCTTATCGACATCGTAGACGAACTCTACGCCCATCGTTTCCTGTGCCTCCTTGACGGCCTCCTCGACTGCGGTGTCCCACATGACCTTGTGGGCATCGGTGGAGTCGTGGGCAGCCTCGAGAAGAATCTGCTGATCCTCCGGACTGATGGTCTTCCAGACCTTTTCGCTCATGATCAGTACATCGGGGATCATGGCGTGCTGATCGACCGAGTAGACCTTGCAGACCTCGCCGTGCTTGCCGGTAGTCAGGGCGGTCTCGTTGTTCTCGGTGCCGTCGATGATGCCGGTCTGCAGTGAGGTATAGACATCGCCGTAGGACATGGCAACGGGGATACCGCCGAGGTAGCTCATCATATCGGTCTGGCTCTTCATATCCTGCACGCGGATCTTCAGGCCCTTGAGGTCTGCCGGGGTGCGGATGGCCTTATCCTTCGTGTAGAAGGAGCGCGCGCCGGAGGTGTAGTAGGTCAGCGTGACAAAGCCGTCCTCGCCGGTCGAGAGGAAAAAGTCCTGCATCTCCTGCGAGTCCATGACATGGTAGAAATCCTCCGTGTCATTAAAAATGTAGGGCAGGCCGAAGGCGTTGTAGGCCTCGTTGTAGGTGGCAAGGCCGGGGGCGGAGACCTTCGTCATGGCGATAACACCCGCCTGCAGCTGCTCAAGGTTCTCGTTCTCGCTGCCAAGCTGGCCGTTGGGGAAGATCTTGACCTGAATGCGGCCATCGGTCTTTTCGTTGACCTCCTCCGCAAACTGGGTCATAGCGATATGGACGGTGTGGGTCTCCGACAGGCCGTGGGCCAGCGTAAGAACCAGCGGATTCTCGGCGCTGTAGCCTGCATCGGCCGTGGAGGCGGATGCGCCGCAGCCGGTCAGCAGACCGATCCCCAGCACAGCCGCAGCACCCAAAGCTGCGATTTTCTTGAACATGGTATCTCTCCTTCTGATATATGTGGTCATTGCGGGCAGGTTCGGCGGAGAATCCCCCAGTCCGCTTCGCGGACAGCCCCCTTTGACAAGGGGGCCTTTAAAGCCTCCCTTGTCAAAGGGAGGTGGCCGAGCGAAGCGAGGGCGGAGGGATTCCTCACCGCCGCCTCCCCCTTACATTCCAATCAAATCAAACTGCTCGAAGGATACGAGCACCTCATGATCCTGCTTGGGGTTGGGATACTTGATCTGCACACTCTTGAGGCGCTGGCTGTAGTACCAGCCGCTCTCGGCCTGCTCGAACTTGCGGCGGTGCAGGAAGTGCGGCAGCTCTTTGCCGTCCACCTGCACATAGAACGGGGACTTCTCGCGGTGGATCATGTCAAGGTACATGCTCTCGACAGCCGTTTCGTAATTGCCCTCATTCGCAAAGGTCACGACCGTTTTGACGCCCGCCTTGACAGCGATCTTCGTCTTGAGATAAGCGCCGTTGCGATAGTCGTTCGTGCGGCCGTCATCCTCATACAGCGTGAACTCGGAATCCACATCGGGGGCCATCAGGATGTCCAGCGCCGTGGTCTTTTCGGTCATCAGGTTATGCAGGGCGTTGCCGCTCATCGGGATGATGGCACCGCTGCGCACAAACAGCGGAATGCTGGCAATATCGACCGGCACCTCAACGGTCTGGCCGGGGGCGTACTCCTCGCGGGTGTAGAAGTCGTAGAACCGCTCGTTCTCGTTTTCGGTCTTGGGCAGGTAGACCGGGCGAACGGTCTGGCCCTTCTCGACAACATTGGCCACCAGCAGAGAATCGCCGAACATGAAATCGACACCCTCATCGTAGGTTGCGGGGTCATTCTGGAACACCGCGAAGGTGGGCTGCCAGATGGGCAGGCCGTTCTCATGCGCGCGCTCCATCAACGAGTAGAGCGTCGGACTGAGCTTGTAGCGGAAGTCGATGGCCTCCTTGATGTACTGCTTTTTGTCGCTGTACATCCAAGGCTCGGTAACGGTGTTGTCGGTGTTGGTCGAATGGATGGAGAAGCGCGGCTGGAAAATGCCGTTCTGCACCCAGCGCACGAACAGCTCACCCTCCGGCGCGGGGCCGAAGAAACCGCCGATGTCGCAGCCGTGGTTGGAAACGCCGCAGAGCGCCATGCCCAAAATCGTGGCAATGTTGTATTTCAGGGTATCCCAGCAGGTCAGGTTGTCACCGGCCCAGACCTGTGCATACCGCTGGATACCGGCGTGACCGGAGCGGCAGACCGAGAAGGGGCGGCAGTCGGGGTCATATTCCTCGATGGCCTCGTTGGACAGCTGGCACATCAGGTTGCTCATGACCGGCTTCATCGTGCCGATCGTGCTGCCCTTACCCTCAAAATAGACCTTGGCGTCCTTATCAACAAGGGAATCATACTCGCAGTTGTCGTTCCAGATGGAGCGGCAGCCGTACTTGAGCAGCGCGTCCTTGATGTACTGCTTCCAGTGCAGGCGGGTGGATTCCTTCGTGTAGTCTACAAAGAGGCCGGGGCCGCCCCACCATGTACCGACAGCCAGACCGTCGAGGCCCGCGTTGTCATCGGAGGCGGGCAGGAACATGCCCTTTTCCTTCATCTCGTCCAGCAGCGGGTGAACCAGCAGCATGCCGGGCTTGATGTTGGGCGATACCACAATACCGCGTTTTTCCATCTGGGCGAACCAGTCTGCCGGGTCCTTGAAGCGCTTGTGGTTCCATGTGAAGGTGCAGCGCTTGATGCCCTCGGCCGTCTCGACTGCGCAATAACCGCTGGACAGCTGGAACCCGTCTGCGGGGATGCCCTCCTCGCGGGTGGTGTCGATGAAATCCAGCACCGCGTCATCGCTGTTCTCGGGCAGCTCGGGATAATACATCGAGCTGCCGAGGTAGCCGAGTGCAGCCTTCGGCAGCATGACGCTCTTGCCGGTCAGGTCGGTGTAACGCTCGATGATCTCGCGGATGGACGGGCCTGCGATCAGGAACAGATCAATATCGCCCGCATCGGTGCGGTAGGACGAGTAGCGATGCCAGTAGTTGCGCTTCTCGCGCCCCATGTTGAAATCACACTCGGCCGTGTTGTGGTAGAAGTAACCGACCGCCTGTTTTGTGCCGCGGTTCAGCCGGATATAAAAAGGAATGTGCTTGTAGAGAGAGTCGGTCTCCTTGGCGTTGTAGCCCATCGCATCGCCGGGGGCCATATTCATGTATTTCTCGGCCTTGTTGATCTCGCCGGACTTCTCACCGAAGCCGTAGAAGCAGTCATCGGCCTCGATCTGGCTGGCATGGATGCGGCGGCGGTTGCTGTCCTCGCGGTAGGCAAGGTCAGGAATGTCGGCGTGCAGCAGGCTGCCGTCCTTGTCGTAGACCATGATGCGGAAGGGTTCCTTCTCGATCACGACCTTCAGGCGCTCGCCCTGAATCACAGCCTGCTTTTCGCCATCGGTCAAAACGGCGGCAGCAGGCTCTACGCGCTTGCGGCAGTCCTTCATCAGTTCGTCGGTGCGGGACTCCCACGCGGTCATCGTCAGGCTGTAGGATGCCTCGTCCCAGTCGCCGTCAAAGCCTGCACGGATGCGCAGGATGTCATCGGTCAAAAACCAGATGCGCAGCTCCACAGCGTTGGTTGCAACGGAATAGTAACTGCCGCAGTCCTTGACAGCACCGCCGGTGTAGCACACTTTCATAGATTTTCCCCTTTCTTCTTTTGCGTTGGTCAAGTGGAAAAAGCGTTTGTTTCGGCATGATTTGTGCAATCCTCACAAATTCGTTCGCTTGTTTTTGTGATAATTGCTACTGTTGCCTTATTTCGTCATTATAATATCAAATATGCGGCCAAATTTCTCTGCTTTTTGTAGCGCAAATATCGCAAAATGTGATATAATCGTCCTAAGGACAAAATTCGTGGGGAGGCCTGCGCCATGATCATACAAAAAGTACCGCACTATGTAGATTCTCTTCTCACGCAGGAGAAGGCCAGCTCAGCCTTGCAGGGCGGCGATGTCGAGGTAGCATGGTACACCAACCAGCTCAACAGCCAGTCGGTCGTACACTCGCACCCCTACTATGAGCTGATCCTGCCGGTATCGGGCAGCAGTGTACGGTATTCCATCGGCGGCAGCGTCTACGACCTGCACTTGGGGGAGCTGATCCTCTTTCCCGGGGAGATGTTCCATTCCGGCAAGTTCAACATCACGGCGGACACTTCTGAACGGCTTGTCGTGCAGATCGCGCCCGACATCTGGGACCGCGCCTGGGTGCAGAGCAGGCTGACCGACCGTTTATGGCAGGGCGAGCCTGTCATACTTGACGCCGACTCGGTCATACGGTGGGATTTCCGCGGTCTGCTGGAGCGGATGGCACAGACCGTCTATCTGGATGAGCCGATTCGTTCGGCGGTCCAGTGCTGTGAGGTGACCGAGCTGATTTTGCTGTTCTGCCATGTGATCCACGGCCGCCGCGCCGCACCGCCGCCCTCCGCCACAAGCCTGCTGGTTGCCAAGGCGGTTGCCTACCTGCAGGCGAACTACACAGACCCCCAGCTGAATGTTGCGCAGCTGGCGCGCTACACCTACACCAGCCGGGAGCATCTTTCCCGCGTGTTCAAGGAATACACCCTCGAGAGCGTCCACGGCTATCTGACCAACCTGCGGATGCAGCACTGCCGCAACGCCCTTGCCGCCGGTATGAGCGTGCTGGACGCCTGCTCCGCCAGCGGCTTTACGAATTACAGCAGCTTTGTAAAGAGCTTCCGCGCTCTCTACGGCATCACCCCGACCGAATACCGCGCCCAGCTCCGCATTCCGGCGGCAAAGGAATAAGCGGAAGCCCATAAAGCAACGCCCCCGGCAGCTTATGTTTGTGCTTCAACATAAGCTGCCGGAGGCGTTTGTATTTTGCAGCGCTATCCAAGCTTTTCACTCCATCGGCAGGCTGATGACCGCCTTTGCGCCCTGCGGGATATTCTGCGCAAATTCTGCTTTTCCGCCGTGCGCGATGGCGATCTGCTCCACCACATGCAGGCCGAGGATGTGCGGAGCATTTTCGCAGGGCTCGGGGGCATTCATAGCCGCCAGCACAGCAGGTGGGTAGCCGCAGCCGTCATCGGCCACTGTCAGGCAAAAGCAGCCCCCCGCCGCTTCGGTGCGCACGGTGATGCTCACCCGGCCGGGATTGTGGCGGATGCTGTTGTTCAATAGATTCTCAAGCAATCGTTCCAGCAGGGCGCGGTCTGCGCAAAGCATTGCCTGCTCGCTCTGCTCTGATTGCTCCAGCGCAATCTCACACTTTTTTTCCTGCGCATTCTCGCAAAATTGCGCCACCAACGCGCGGAACAGCGGCCCCGCCCGGAGGTTCTTTCTGCGCAGCGGCTGTGCGCCGTATTCCAACTTGCTGGTCAGGTTCAGATCATCTATGAGGGTGCGGAGCTTTTCGCACTGGGTTCGTATGCCGGTCGCCTTCCGCCGGGAGGCCGCCGGCATTTCTGCGTCCCGCTCCAGCTGCTCCGCCCAGCCCATGATCAGGGCCAGCGGGGTGCGCACATCGTGGCTGACCCCTGCGATCCATTGGGTGCGGGCATTGTCCCGCCGGGCGAGCATCTCGTTTTTGGCCTGCAGCTGGGCGCCGGTCCGGTTCAGCTTTTCCGCCAGTTCCCCTGCAAAGCCATTGGTAGGCAGCTGGACGCTCTGCCCCTGTGCCAGCGCATCCAGACCGTTTGCTACGGTCTCCAGCCGCTTTGCCCCCCGCCAGCTCAGCCAAAGGCAAAGCGCCAGCCCCAGCAGCAGCAATCCCAGCGCTGCCGCCGGGAGGATTCCGGCCATGTTCAGCACAAGCTCCGGCGAGCTGTACACGCTGTACCGCCAAAGGCTCCCCCTGGGCAGACCTATAACAAACAGACCGTAGGGTTCTTCCCAGCAGAACACCGGGTAATCCGCCAGATACCAGCGGGCAAACCGGGCAATTTCGCCGGCCGTATAGGTGTGGTTCAGTTCCTTCGGCAGCTCGTAGCTCCACCGGACAGCGCCGGCATCATCCAGCACCATGGCCCATGCATAGCCGTCCATCCATTCCTGCGGCGTGTGCGCTGCCCCCAGCGCCAGCCCGTCTGCCGTTTCCAACATAGCATCTGCAATTTCGCTGGAGGCGTATTCCCGCTGCGGCAGACGGCGGCCCTCCTGCCAGCCCAGCCACCCCAGCAGGGCAACGCCGGAAAACAGCAACAAAAGCACAACGCCCACAGCGGCCAGCACATACCGCCGGATCAGCCGTGCAAAGGTTTTCAAGGCTCTCCCTCCTTTGTCAGTTTATAGCCGATGCCCCGCACCGTGCGCAGGAACCGCGGCGCACCGGGCTCGGTTTCCAGCTTTTCCCGCAGATGCCGGATGTGTACGCCCAGACTGTTCTCATAGCCATAATAATCCGCACCCCAGACAGCATCGCAGAGGGCATCATAGGTCACGATATGCCCCCGGTTTTCTGCCAGCTTGCGCAGCAGGGCCAGCTCGGTAGCCGTCAGCGCCAATGTTTTTCCGTCGGGCAGGCTGACAACGGCATCGTTCAGGTCTACGCTGCGCGGCCCAAGCTGCAATACCGTTGGTTTTGCCGCTGACAATTCCGCCCGGTAAGCCCGCTGCAGAATATGCTGCACCCGCAGCAACAGCTCCTGCATCAAAAAGGGCTTTGTCAGGTAATCGTCCGCCCCCAGCCCCAGCCCGAACAGCCGGTCTGCATCCGCATCCCGTGCTGATAGAAATAACGCCGGCACATCCGCTTTGGCCCGCAGCGCACGGAATAAAGAAAACCCGTCCCCGTCCGGCAGGTTGATGTCCAAGATCATCAGCTCCGGCTGCCCGGCCGCAAAGGCGGCGCGTGCGCCCCCGCAGCTTTGTGCTGTGCGGATCTTCCCATAGCCTGCGCCGTGCAGCTGCTCACACAGCAGTGCCAGCAGATCGGCGTTGTCATCCACAATCAGGATTTTCGCATCATAAATGGTGTTCACAAGGCGTTTCCTCCTTTTCCCTCCCTACTATACCACAATTTTTGCGCCGCAAAAGAGAACGCCCGTAAATTTAAGCGCAAATTAAGCTATCCTTCCGGCAGGATTAAGATGACGGGTGTATTCTGGCAGCATTCCGAAAGGATCGTGAATGTGAAAGGAGAACCTTGTATGAAACCTGTGATTGAGACCCATGCCCTTTGCAAAAGCTATCACGGCCGTCTTGTAGTGGATCATCTGGATCTGTGCGTCCCGGAGGGCTGCGTCTATGGCTTTTTAGGCCCCAACGGGGCGGGAAAATCCACCACAATGAAGATGCTGCTGGGCCTTGTGCATCCCACCGGCGGCAGCGTGGCGCTGCTGGGGCAGCCCATGAATGAGAAAAACCGTATCCCGCTGCTGCGGCAGACCGGCAGCCTGATCGAATCGCCCTCCGGCTACCTGCACCTGACTGCGCGGGAAAATCTGGCCATCGTTGCCGATCTGAAAGGCGTTGACCGCAGGGATACCCGCCGGGTGCTGGACATCGTACACCTGACTAAGGACGCTGACCGGAAGGTGGGGCAGTATTCTCTGGGCATGAAGCAGCGCCTCGGCATCGCTATGGCCCTGTTGGGCAGCCCCAGGCTGCTGATTCTGGACGAACCCACAAACGGTCTGGACCCGGCGGGTATTCAGGAGATGCGCAGTCTAATTGCTTCCATGCCGCAGACCACCGGAGCCACCGTTTTGATCTCCAGCCATCTGCTGGGCGAGATCGAGCAGATGGTGGATCAGGTCGGCATCCTGAGTCACGGCAAGCTGCTGTTCGAGGGTTCGCTGCAGCAGCTGCAAAAGCACAGCCGGGGCGGCACACTGCTGCGGGTGCTGGCAGTCCCCAAGGCTCTTGCCGTGTTGCAGCAGCAGGGGGTGACGGCCGCAAGGCTGACCGACCAGCCGGACACGCTGCAGCTTCCCCCGCTGCGAGATGAAGCACTGGCCGCGCTGATCCGCACCCTTGCCGAAAGCGGTGCCGGTGTCGTTGGGCTGACTGCACAGACCAAGAGCCTTGAGGACATCTTCCTCAGCCTGACCCAAAGCAGCGGGGAGGTGGCGTAACATGACAGCCTTTTTTACGGAGCTGCAAAAGGCCCGGCGCCGGCACGACCTTGCCCTCTGCCTGCTGATTCCCGGCATTGTCGTGCTGTGGGTGGGCGGCCTTGCTCCGGCAGCCCCGGATGAGCTGGCCAACGGCTACAGTGCCCTGCTCTACAGCCTGCCGGTCATCGAGGCGATTCTGATGCCGGTGATGATGGCCGTACTGGCCTCCCGGCTGTGGGATATGGAGATAAAGGGCAATACCCCCAAGCTGCTCTACACTTTGCAGAGCCGCCGCAGCCTGTTTGCGGGCAAGGCAGTCTTTGGCGTGTCGGAGGTGTTGCTGGTCACGGTGTTGGAGCTGGTCTGCGTGCCGGTACTTGGGCGCGTCCACGGCTACACCGAGGTCTTTCCTGCGGGGCAGCTGGCCTATCTGTTCGTCTGCACACTGGCCGTGGATTGTATGCTTTTCTTCGGCGAGTTTCTGCTGATGCTGTGGGTCGGCAATCCCCTTCCGGCGCTCTGCGCAGGTATTGTGGGGGCACTGGTCGGGTTGTTTTCTGCCTTTATGCCGCCCATTGCCAGTTATTTTGTGCCCTTTGGGTACTACATTCCTCTGAGCGCCTACGAAGTGGCAAACTGGGACAAGGCCACCCACACCGTCACCTACGGCACCCGCCCCTTCAACTGGGGGCTGCTGGCCTTTACCCTTGCGCTGGGCGCAGTGCTGTTTGCCCTTGCGTGGCGCAAGGTACAGGACGAGGAGGTATAAAACCATGCTGAAACGCTGTATTCTTGCGGAGAACCGCAAACTCCACGCATCCCCCATCTGGGCAATGTTCTTTGTGCTGCCCATTCTTTCGGCCACCTATGGCACTTTCAATTATCTGCAAAATCTCGAGATCCTCACCGACGGCTGGTATAGCCTGTGGACCCAGCACACCCTGTTTTATTCCATGCTTTTCTTCCCTGCCATGGTAGCCACCTATGCTGCCTACTTGTGGCGGCTGGAACATCTGGGGCACAACTGGAACCTCATCATGGCAAGCCCTGTGCCGCCGCTGGACCTGTTTACCGCAAAGTTTGCGGTGGTGGCAAAGCTGGCATTGCTGACCCACAGCTTTGTATTTGCGCTGTTTGTGTTCTGCGGTAAGGTATTTGCCCAGCTGCCCGGCCTGCCGCCGGTCACCTTGCCGCTCTATCTGCTGCGCGGCCTGCTGGGCGCACTGGCCGTCATTGCAGCACAGCTGGTGCTGGCCATGGTCATACGCAGCTTTGCAGTGCCCATCTTTCTGGGCCTGCTGGGCGGCATTACCGGCATCTTTATCAGCTCCAAAGGCTTAGGACTCCTGTGGCCCTATTCTCTGATGCAACTCGGTATGAACTCCAACAAAAGCGCGGATACTCTGGCCGGAAGCTATGCACCGTTCGCCTTCAGCTGCCTGTTCTGGCTGGCTGCGATGTTCGCGCTGGCATGGCTGCTGCTGCGCCGGCAGGATGTGCGCGCTTAAACTGCCCGTCTATTTTTATTGCTTTTTTCGATTTCCTATTGACAAGTTAGTTTGTTTAGACTAATATGGTCTATGCTAGCTGTTAGCATTTACTAACTTTGTGAAAGGAGATCGGACCCATGGCAGACCAGCCCCAGCAGTTGACCGCCCCGCCGCACGCTGCAGCGCACCTGCTGCAATATCACGATTTGATCGAGAGCATTGTCTCCGCGCTGGATGCCCGCGATACCTATACCGCCAGCCATTCCAACCGCGTTGCAGATATGGTCCTTGTGCTTGCAGCCGCACTGGGGCTGGACCCGGACGAGACCGCGCTTATCCATATAGCCGCCCATCTGCACGACATTGGGAAAATCGCCGTGCCGGACGCCGTGCTGCGCAAGACCGGGCCGCTGACCGCCGATGAATGGCAGGAGATGCGCCGCCACCCCGTCACAGGCTATAACATCCTGCGCAGGGTCGCGGATTTTCAGGATATTGCCGTACTGGTCCTGCATCATCATGAGCGTTGGGACGGCCGCGGCTACCCCGATGGCTTATCCGGGACCGATATCCCTTTAGGCTCGCGCATTATCGCTGTGGCGGACTCGATCGATGCCATGATGAGCAGCCGCAGCTACCGCACCGCGATGACCGGCGCGGCATGCCGCTGCGAGATCGAGAAAAACAGCGGCATCATGTACGATCCACGCGTGGCAAGCGCTGCGTTGGCGCATTGGGATACCCTGATCAGCCGCTATGCCGCCGACACGCCCCGCACCCCCTATTTTGACCGGCTCATGCTGGAGCGCACCCGCCAGGCGCACGACTATCTGGTTGCCCATCAGGACAGCCGCATCACCCTTGCAGAGCTGGCGGCTAAGTTTCATCTCTCCCAAAGTTCCCTGAAGCTTTGCTTCAAGGCGCTCTATGGGGTGCCGGTGGCCGGTTATCTTCGCACCGTGCGGATGGACACAGCCGCGCGGCTGCTGCAGGAGAGCGATCTGCCTGTAGCGGAGATCGCGCACCGTGTCGGCTATGAGGACCCCAGCCGCTTTTCCGCTGCCTTCCGCCGCCATACCGGCCGCCGCCCCACAGAGCTGCGCCGCGTTGCCTGCCCGTGCGCTGAATAAAATCCAAATTGCACGATTCCTGTCTTTTTTACCTACCATTCAGATGGGCAAGCGTTGTAAAATAATTAGTAAACCTTCTGGGTTTATTTGTAAAATCCAGACCGTATACCGTATTAGGATAGTAAAGGGGAAATGAGTTATGAATTGGGCAAAGATCGGTCTGTTCGCAGGCGGCGCACTGTTCGGCTCCGCCGGTATTGAGATTTTGACCAGCAAGGATGCAAAGAAGCTGTACACCCAGTGTACCGCCGCCGTGCTGCGCATGAAAGATCAGGTCATGAAGACCGCCACCTCTCTGCAGGAGAACTGCGGCGATATTCTGGCCGACGCCAAGGAGATCAACGAGCAGCGCAACGCTGAGGGCGATGCCGTGATCGAGGACGCCGCTGACGAGAAGGCCGAGTAAGCTATGACGACTCGGCCGCAAGTCGGCTGCAGCCGTTACACCTCGGCTTTGATTTGCCGGTTACTGCAAAGGCTTTTCCCACTCGCGGAGAAGCCTTTTTATTGTTGGGAGCATAATTATAATGAAATGGAACATTCTGCATGAGAGCCGCGGGCGCATCCGCCTGCATCTCAACAAGCCGCGGCTGTCCATGGCCGAGGCCGACCAGCTGCAGGCTTACCTTGCCGATCTGCCCGGCGTGCGCGTTGCCGTTGTGTATGAGCGCACCTGTGACGCCGTCATCACCTACACGGGTGCCCGCACCGATGTACTGCACGGTGCAGCCGCTTTCCGCTTTGATGTGCAGGCCCTGACCGAGGTATCCGCCAACAGCCCGCGCGCCGTAAACCATGAGTATCAGGAAAAGCTCGTCAATCTGACGCTTTTCCACTTTGCGCGCAAGCTGTTCCTGCCTGCACCGATACGCTTTGCCTACACGGCGGTATGCAGTGTGCGCTACCTTTGGCACGGTCTGCGCTGCCTGCTGCACCGCAGACTGGAGGTCGAGGTGCTGGACGCACTGTCCATCGGGGTATCTATGCTGCGGGGTGACTTTTCCACCGCAGGCTCGGTCATGTTCCTGCTGCGGCTGGGTGAGCTGCTCGAGGAATGGACCCGCAAAAAGTCGCTGGGCGATCTGGCCCACTGCATGTCGCTGAATGTGGACCGCGTCTGGCAGCTTACCGCCGAGGGCGAGGTCCTTGTCCCGATTTCGCAGATCCGCACCGGGGATTCCATCATCGTACATACCGGCAGCGTGATCCCGCTGGATGGCAGAGTGCTGGATGGTGAGGCCAGCGTCAACCAGGCCTCGCTGACCGGCGAGGCAGAGCCGGTGCGCAAGGCGGCCGGTGCTGTTGTCTATGCAGGCACCGTTGTGGAGGAGGGCCAGATCACCCTGACGGTTGAACAGCAGGCTGGCAGCGGCCGCTATGACCAGATCGTCCGGATGATTGAGAATTCCGAAAAGCTGAAATCCGCCAGCGAGACCCGCGCCGCAGCGCTGGCCGATAAGCTGGTGCCCTACAGCCTGCTGGGCACGGCCGTCACCTATGCGCTTACCCGCAACGCAACGCGCGCTATCTCGATTTTGATGGTAGACTTCTCCTGCGCACTGAAGCTCTCGATGCCGCTGGCGGTGCTGTCCGCCATGCGGGAGTGCGGCAGCTACCACATCACAGTCAAGGGCGGCAAGTATCTTGAGGCACTGGCCAACGCCGATACCATCGTCTTTGACAAGACCGGCACGCTGACCCATGCCACCCCGACCGTTGTGCAGATCGTGCCGTTCGGCACCCGCACAGAGGATGAGGTCCTTGGCATTGCCGCCTGCCTGGAGGAGCATTATCCCCACTCGATGGCAAACGCCGTTGTGCAGGCCGCTTCCGCAAGGGGCATCCGCCATGATGAGATGCACAGCGAGGTGCAGTATGTCGTAGCGCACGGCATTGCCAGCACCATCGGCGGCGAGAAGGCCGTCATCGGCAGCCAGCACTTTGTCTTTGAGGATGAGGGCTGCTATATCCCGACGGCTGAGACCGCTAAATTTGATGCCCTGCCGCCGGAGTATTCCCACCTGTATCTTGCCATTGGCGGGGTGCTGGCCGGCGTCATCTGCATTGCCGACCCCCTGCGCGCGGAGGCCGCCGAGGTGCTTCGCCAGCTGCGCGGCCTTGGCATACAAAAGGCGGTCATGATGACCGGCGACAACGACCGCACGGCCTCCGTCATCGCAAAGCAGGTCGGTGTAGACGCCTATTATGCCGAGGTTTTGCCTGAGGATAAGGCCCGCTTTGTCGATGCCGAAAAGGCCGCCGGCCGCACCGTCATCATGCTGGGGGACGGCATCAACGACTCCCCGGCCCTGTCTGCCGCTGATGTCGGCATTGCGATCAGTGACGGCGCCGCCATTGCGCGCGAGATTGCGGACATTACGATTGCCGCCGACAGCCTGCGGGAACTGGTGACCCTGAAAGCCATCGCCAACGGTCTGCAGCACCGCACCCGCGCCAACTACCGTTTTATCATGAGCTTCAACAGCATGCTGATCGTGCTGGGCGCCATGGGCATTCTGCCGCCTGCGACCTCCGCGCTGCTGCACAATGCCTCCACCTTGGGCGTCAGCCTGAAGAGCATGACAAACCTGCTTACTTAACGAGTACCCGACCGCAGCCCGGCTGCCGCGCAAAAGCGGCTGCCGGGCTGTTTGTTTACCAGCCTTGCCCTGTGTAAAAAACTGGTATAAGCGCCATAAAAATCCTTGCAATCAATGTGTCTAAGTGATAAACTTATAACATTCTTTCATAATAATCGAGGGAAAGCGATACAAAAAGCTGAAGGGGAAAATTCAGATGATGAACAACCATTTCCGGTGCATGGCACTTCGGGGGCTGAGCCTTTTCACCGCAGCGGCCCTGCTTACTGCCTGTGCTGCCAGTCAAGCCGCTGCACCTGCCACCAGCGAGTCCACGGCAGATGAGGTTGTCACCTTTATGGCACCATACCTGAATGTCGAGGCCTTTATCGACAAGGTCCACAGCATCTACCCGGAAGTGAATATCGAGATCGTTCCCTACAGCGGTGACAACACGACCTCCTGCATCCAAAATATGATCGAGGCCCATGACCTGCCGGACATCTGCACCGTCACGGTCTATAACCCGATGACCGATGACATGAGCGACCAGCTCATCGACCTTGCGGGCTATGATTTCACCGACAATTACATTGAATCCCGCCTGCAGGAGGTCACGGACAACGGTGCCATTTATCTGCTGCCCTCGGTCTACAACTGCTACGGCATCACCTACAACAAGACCCTGCTGCAGCAAAACGGCTGGACAGTACCCACCAGCTTTGCCGAGCTGGAGCAGCTTGCCGAAAAGGCTGAGGCTGCAGGTGTGGCGCTCTGCCTGCCGCAGAGCCAGTACCCCGGCTATGGGTTCCAATATATGTGCAACATTGCGGACGCAGGCTTTCTCGGTACGCTGGACGGCAAGCGTTGGCAGAAGGATTACCTGTCCGGCAAGGCCAATGTCAGCGGCACGCCAGGTATGATGCAGGCGATGGCGTATATCCAAAAATGGCGGGACATCGGTATGCTGAACGGTGACGGCGACCCCACCAGCGACGAGGTGACCCGCCAGCGGATGATCAACGGCGACGCCCTGTTTTTGCTGGGCAGCACCAACGGCATTGTGGAGGCAGACGGCACCCGCGACAAGTTCGGCCTGATGCCCTACCTTTCCGAGGACGGCAGCCAGAATGTCTTTGTGCTGAGCGTGAACCGCTATTTCGGCCTGAACAAGCGGCTGGAGCAGAACCCCCAAAAGCTGGAGGATGCTTTAAAGGTCATGCGTGTGCTTTCCACCGTGGAGGGCACCACTGCACTGTACCCCGAAACCAAAGTCAAAAGCAGCCTGATGCCTTTTAAGAACGCCAAAGCGAACGACACCTATTACACCGACATTGCCGATGCGCTGAATTTCGGCAGCACAGCACCCTTTATCTACTCCGGGTGGGAGAACACCATTGTGACCACCGGCAACAAGATGCTGGACTTTATGCGCGGCGATGCCACGATCGACGAAGTCATCGCCCAGCTGGACGGCGATCAGGATAAGGTCGTAAACAACACGCCCGATCTTATCACCACCGCGGCTGAGGACATCCCGCAGGAGGATTGCGCCCGGCTTGTGGGGCGCTGCTTTGCCGAGGCCACCGGCAGCGATCTGGCCCTTGTCTCGCTGGGGACATGGATTTCCGGCAACCCCACTGAACAGAACCACTATGGCGTCAGCGGCAAGCTGTACGCCAAGGGGCTGACTGACTACGATTTGTCGGTCATTTTGCCCACAGGCTGGAATCGCACCATACAGACCGTGACGCTGACCGGCAGCCAGATCAATGACCTGCTCACCGAGGGCTATGATGCCTACGGCAACGGAAAATGCTATCCCTATGTGCTGGTAAGCCCCGCCGCCGTGCAGGAGGACAAGACCTATCAGGTCGCCATCTGCGGTGTCAGTGACAAGCTGGCGGCCGAGGCTGAGGTTGTGGATTCCGGCGTAGTGGGCATGGACGCTGCGAAGGCGTTTTTCGGCTCCTTTGAGACGCTGAGCCGTGCAAACGCCGCATGGGACGAAACGGAGCCGCAAAATGTGGAAGGATAAAAAATACCGCCGCATCCTGCTGGCCTGCATCTTCGCCAGCCTTGCGGCAGTCGCGGGCTTCTTTGTCCTGAGCCGGACCTATATCAAAAATCTTGTCTATAAAGAACGCCTGAACCAGATGGAGGAGATCACCCACCAGATGTTCCGCAATCTGGAGGATGTTATTGGCAACCGTTGGGCAGATGTCGATGTGCAGTGCAATTACCTGATTGGCACCGACCTGCAGACCGACACCGACCTGTATGCGTATCTGCAGCGGGTATCCGCTCTTTCCAATCTGGAAGAAAAGCAGATCACCCTGCTGGTCGTTGATTCCGCCGGGCGGTATTACACCCAGCAGGGCAGCCGAGGTCTTTTGCGGGAGATGCACTACCTTGAGGACGACCCGGAATGGGTCAACTATGTTACCAACTCGCTGACGGAAAGCGATTCCCGCATGGTATTCTTAAAGCGGTTGGATACTCCCATCACACTGCAAGCCGGCACAGCGCAAATCAGCCTGCGCTACTACGGCATTGCGCAGAGCATGGAGCAGCTGAACACATACTTCCGCTGTGATGCCTACGATGACCACAACAGCGTGTATGTGCTGGAAAACAACGGCCTCAAGCTGTTCAACAGCAATAACACCGAACTGCTGAAGGGTCAGAATGTCTACACTGTGCTTTCTCAAATGTCCTACCTGCACGGCTCGTCCTTTCAGCAGGCAAAGGCAGAGCTGCAAGAGAACGGCGTCTGCTACTCCAACGCCATTCTGGACGGCACCGAGTATTTTTACTCCCTCAAGCAGATGGAAAACGCTGCATGGACGCTGGCGTTTCTGGTTCCGGCAGATGATGTCGCCACCAACACGCAAAAGCTGGTAGATTTGGTGACCGCCATCATTATAGGCTTTGCCACTGTCTTTTCACTTTCCACCATTCTGATTCTTTGGAGACTGCAAAGGGATATGCAGCGCGATGCCCTGCAGGCCGAGCAGGAGACAAATCTGCGTTTGGAAAGCTACAACCAGCAGCTTACCGCGCGCAATGCCGAGCTGAAGCGCGCGCAGGAGGTTGCCGTGGATGCCCTGCAGGGTGCCGAGCGCGCCAGCAAGGCCAAGACCGATTTCCTGTCCAACATGAGCCACGATATCCGCACACCGATGAATGCCATCATCGGCATCACCACCCTGATGAAAAACGAGCTGCACGAGCCAGACAAGCTGGCTGAGCATCTTGAAAAGCTGGAAAGCTCCGGGCGGCTGCTGCTCGGCATCATCAACGACATTCTGGATATGAGCCGCATCGAGAGCGGCAAGACCACCC
>ERZ773209.336-NODE-336-length-34483-cov-66.653102_pt1 | contig 34483 bp, 26 predicted proteins | sample MGYA00511109_ERZ773209 | MGnify/ENA primary metagenome ERZ773209 (study PRJEB29015, sample SAMEA2737786) | human gut metagenome | biome: human gut; feature: human-associated habitat; material: faeces | place: China | collected 2012 ...
GTCGCTACCTTTTTGACCTCTGTGTCATCTTATGAGGGCGGTTGCGGATTTGAGGTTTCTGTCTTTCTAATATGTATATGTTTATCAGTTTATTCGCAAAATGAATTTGCTGATATTCAAGCAGAAGTTAACAGTTGGGATTCATCAATAGAATATGCTTCTGTCATAACTAATAAAACTCCCAAGTTCATAGACTTTACTACTCATCATTATTCAATTAGCGGCATTTTAGCTAAAGGAATATTGTGTGAAGGAACAACAGTCAAGTTTTATGATACAGCGTCGCTTGTTCCTTATCTCCTTTTGGAGGGTAGAGTGTCATATCAAACTGGCAGATTGGTTGTCTTTGGAACCAGATATATTAAGACTTTGACAGGTACAAATAAGATACACGGAACTTTCTGTGTCTATAACTTGGATGATTTTACTATGAATTATAAGCCTAAAAAAGCTGGTACTTTAAGGATTAAAAGTTTGGAAGTATCATATTTGGAAGGTTTCTATTTGGAATGTCCTGTTATTGTGAGAATTAATGAAAAGAGTTCAGTGTATGTTGATGGAAAAACTGGAGGGAGAGGATATTCTTTCTTGTCAGCTAAAATCCCCAGTATTACACTCAATAATGATGACTCTTTTGATGTCTATAAATTACTCCTTCAAGCAAAAGATGATGTTAAGTTGTGTTGGGAAAATGGGGTTGTATTTGAAGGTAGTGTAAAGCCAACGATTAGAGAGGACAGCGCCATCGTTTTTCAAACCGTATATGGCCGAAAAACAGGAATGACATCTGGTCCTAAGAAAATCACTGTAAGCCGTGAGAATGGTAATATCGTATATACTCAAGAAAATAATGATGACAACAAACTTCTGTCAAAAGAAACGATGTATGTTAGGGATGATGGGACATTATCTGTAATGGATTATTGGAATATTAGAAAGATATACGAGAAATGCCATCTTGCTCATTGGACATATAGAAACGGGAACTATTTTGAAGGCTCAGTAAAGAGCACTATTACGGCTGATGGGGTTTCGTCAACGGCTACAAATGGAGTGTTCAAGTATCCGAATGGAGATAGGTTCGAAGGAGATGTGTCATCAAAGACTAATGGTCCGTTTTTTATTGACGGAACAACCTATTTTATTGATGGAACCACGTCTAAAGGTAATTGGCTGGATAAATTCAAGTTATCAAATAGTCAATGGGAAAAAGTATATAAATGTAAGAATCCATCCAATGCTATAGGTCTTGCAAGAAAACTAATGAAAAAATATGAGGAACAAATAAAACAAGAACGATATCAGTCTCTGGTTGATAGAGTAAAATCCCTCGGTAAAACACCATATCAAAAAGCTCTCATTGCATGGCGAGATAAATGGCTCAAAAGACTTGAAAAAGACTGTTGGGTTTCTGAGCAAACAATACTAAGCTGCATTATGATAGAGGGATTAGCTGGTTCTGTTATCAATCAGGCTACATTAGGATCATCAATGGCTTCCGCATTTATGGAAGCAGTTTTTAAAAGGCCTATGTTTTGTAAATCTATCGTTTCTGAAATGAATGTAGAATTGAAACAAATTGTAAAATTAGCTCAGCCTATTGAGATTGAACTTGAAAAGCTACAATCAGAGAAGTTAAAATCAAAAAAAACGTCCATTGCCATCTTTAAGGAATAACATCCAATAATAGGGATATACGTGTAATTGTACGATTTGAATGGCATTGCGAACGTTCTATTAATTGGGGAATAAGGATAGGTGAGAGACTTTAAAAAAATAATCTCAGTGAAATGAAAAAATGCATTTGTTGTGGAGCACAGCTGGAAGAAGACTCTGTTTTTTGTTCTTATTGTGGGAAGAAGATTGAATTTCGATCTTGTTCCTATTGTGGCGCAAAATTAGAGGATGATAGCATTTTTTGTTCAAAATGTGGGATGAGACTACAGGATACACTTGAAGAAACTCCACCTCATGACGCAGAAATACAAGAAATCGATAACACCCCAAAGAAATCTTATTCTACGTGGTATGTAACTTGTTGTATAGTGATTGTATTTGTACTAATAGGTGGATTTTACGCCTTAAGTTATTTAAAAAATTCATCGACAAAAGAGACAAATACTACTGCAAAGGTCAACTGCGAAATGGAATTATCATTAATTGGTGACGCTGACGGTTTTCCATTGAAATTGACTTTGAGTATTATAAATGAGAATGTAACTGGTATATACAAAAATGTAAACTACGGTACAACGATGACAGTTCGTGGAACAATGGTTGGCAATATAATTTGTATAGAGGGGGCAGCAGATCACACTAATTAGGGTCTGCTGAATTATTATCTGTTCACAGACAGAGGGTAGCAGACGTAGACCCTCATAGGGACGATAATGACGAAAAACCGCCAGATTTCGGTCAGGGCAAGACAAAGTTCCCTCAGGAACTTCATCACGTTTTTTAACGAAGTAGCACATTCCCGTCCAGCATCTTGCTGTATTTGGTAGCTTGACTCTTATGTCATTGGCTCGATAGATTCTCTTGCCAGTACCGAATGAGCATTCGATTTCATTGCGCTCCCCGATGGCTTTGGCCATTCTGGATTTCATCTCATCTGAAGGAGGCTCCTTCGGCGGTCGCCCTAACGGTTTGCAGTATGAATACACCAGTTCGGGATAACCGAGTGTATAATACGATATAAATGCAGCGTGAATACGCCTCCTCCCCATGCCATTAGGAGTGGGTAATAACAGAAGGCTGAAAGAAGTTGTTTTGCCCTTAGAATAGTGACAGCTGTTTGGTTTCTTCGATGCAGTATCATTGCAATGCCTTTGGCTTGTTGTCAAAGAAACAATATGCTCCCAAGGCAGAAAATAAGGTTCATGATAAAGTTGCTTACAGATCTATGGCGTGAGTGTACAATCTGTGCCGTATTCTTCAGCATGTCGTTAATGGTTTCGATAATGTATCTCTTGCGCAACATCATTCTGTCATAGAACGGCATCAGCTTGTTTTTCATGTTTACGCGCAACCCTGTCACCAGCTGTATTCCATCCTCAAAGAGGAAGTCAAACAGCTTCTGCGAAATATAGCCTTTGTCAGCGAACAGCTTGCCGTACAAACGTTTAGCAAGAACCTTGAACACATTTGGGTCCTTGTCGCTGACATTTGCACCAGTAAGTACAAACGCTATTATCTCGCCTCTGTCATTGCACGCAAGGTGGAGCTTAAAGCCATGGCACCAACCCATTGTTCCTTTTCCGTCAGTGGCAATTCCCTTGAACACCTTATTGGCATATCTCCTGAGATTATGGCATACGGGTATCATCGTGGAATCAACGAATGTTATGCCGGTACATCTTCCGAAAGCTCCCAGATTAAGGAAGAACATGAGCTGGAAGAACACGCGGCTTTCCAACTCTACAAAACGGCTGTACGACACAGCTTTCGGAAAATACGACTTCATCGTACCCTTAATGAAGAACAGGTAGTAGTGCTTAAAATTGCGGAATGTACCGAAATGAAAATACAACAGAATGGTCATGATTTCACTGTCGGACAACGACGCTTGACGACGTCTACGCTTGGTTCCGCTATTGTCTTCAAGTAGGTTTCCTGCATTTTCTGCATCAAAATGTTTGCAAAACTCGTCTATAATACAAAATAATTCTGTAACTTTGTAATCGGTAGTCATATCAAATATATTTGTAACTTGTTGTAAATCAACTATAAAGATACAAAATATTTGTGAGACTACCAACTTTTTATGAACTATTCTTATCCCGAACTGGGGTAATTTTTAGAAATATGGGAAAAAGAAAAAAGATTAAGCGGTATCAGCTTAAACGGAAATACAAAAAGTTTATCAAGGCTCAAATGGAGCGTAAAGTCCTTAGGGAGTTTTACTTGATAACTGAGAAAGATGCAAATATGATGTCATTGTATTTGCCTCCATTGGCAAAGACTGATAAACTTTTTGACGAAGGTTTCCCAAGAAGTATTCTATCGTATGGGTTGATAGAGGAAGGCTATGCAAATTGTGCATTACTTTTATTAAATAGTATAATATTGTCGAATGATAACTTGGTACATGACACCTATATTTTCCCTGCTTTATTCTGTTTTAGACATTATTTGGAACTTACTATAAAAGCTACCTTAAAAGAATATGGAGAAATGCGTTTTGGACATAACCTCTCTTCTTTATTTGAAAGTTTACGTCCTCATTTATCTTCAGGAGAAGATGTCGAAAACATAAGTCGTTTATTACATGAATTCGATGAAGTGGATAAGGGGGCAACAACTTTTAGGTATAGCTTTGATGTTGGTTCTCTTGGAAAAGTGAAAGTTAAAGAGTTTAATCATCCTATCAATGTGTTTGTTCTCAGAAAACGTTTTTTGCAGTTGTACAGTTTCTTTGATGGTGTATTGAACCAAGCAATAGATAGTAAAGGTTAGTGTATATCATCTGTGGGAATTTCTCTTTCTACTTGTTAAGATTATGTAATTTAGATTATGCAGTTTGCATAATTTTAAACAAATAATTATATCCGCATGCGGATATCAAAACATAGAAGAATATGGAGAATCCTTTTATCATAACTGGATACATCAAGCCAGAGTACTTCTGCGACAGAAAGCAAGAAGCCAAAAGAATCATCACAAAAATCACCAATGGTGAGAATATTGTCATAATGGCGGCAAGACGTGTGGGCAAAAGTAAACTTATTGACTTTTGCTTGGATTCGCCTACTATAAAGGATAATTTTATTTCTATTTCCATAGATATTCTTCGCACATCCAGTATCAATGAGTTTGCCTTTGAGTTAGGCAAGGCTGTGTTTGAGCAAGCTGCTCGTCGTAGCACTAAGCTGCTAAAGATGGTGGTCAATACTTTGAAATCCATCAATGGCTGTTTTGGATACGACCCAATCTCCAATACACCTACTTTCAACCTCTCCCTTGGCGATATTTCCAATCCCCTCTATACCTTGGAGGAGATATTTGCTTGTTTGGAGCAAGCAGACAAAAAATGTATTGTTGCGATAGATGAGTTTCAGCAGATTGGCTATTATCCAGAGAAAAATATGGAAGCAGTTCTCCGTACTTATATCCAAAGATGCAGCAATGCCAACTTTATATTTTCGGGAAGTGAGCGACATCTCATCACTGAGATGTTTTCTGAGAAAGCACGACCATTCTATAATAGTGCAGACATCATGAATCTTGATGTTATTCCTATAGACAAATACACCGAGTTTGCCATTTGCTTGTTCCATCATTTTGATAAAGATATTCAAGCGGAAGCAATTGCATTAGCTTATCATACTTTTGGTGGCAATACATATTATATACAGAAAGTAATGCATGAGGCTTTCAACCAAACAGACCCAAAGAGTGTTGCGGATAGTGAGATGATAGATGCTATTATCCGTTCATTGATATTGGACAATGACCGTAAGTTCAGTGAAATTCTCTCACGGCTAACCTTGCCCCAAAAAGAACTTTTGTATGCTATTGCCAAAGCTGGCATGGTTAAGCAAATTACTTCTGCTGCTTTCGTTAAAAAGTATAATCTTCGTTCAGCAAGTAGTGTACAGAGCGCCATCAAGAAACTGTTGGAATATCACTTGGTTTCTACCTCGCAAGCTACTTATTATATAGATGATCAATTGATGGGGTTGTGGCTGAAAATGTAACTGATGTGCGAAACTTGATTTTTTCTAAAAGTTTCTTAAAGATAGTATTACTTTTTATCAGAAAATACTATCTTTGAAACTGATCCGATGAGATTGCCAAGGAGATGGCGAAAAGCAAATGCCGAGAAATCTATGAGGAAGTGATAGGTGCATTGGGTATTGTCCCTTCAAAAGCAGGAAAAATGTGATGAAGTAATCAAAAACATTAGGATTTTATGACAAAGTAGGGTTTTTCTGCCTCATTTTCGATTTATCTGCCTCATTCGATATTAAAATGAGGCAGATAAATTCATTTTTTGGGCAAATAATTGAGAAAATAAACTGTGAGGACAGAGCCGTTCTGTTCACTCGCATAGTTCGTGACTTGCTCGGACTAAAGTGCATCTTGATATATTATCCAGTGCATCTCGCCTCGGCCGTTTTTCGCACGCTATCGGCTGCTCCTATACCAACTAAGCCTTCATTACATCATTTGGCAGGAATACTCGCATACCCTTAGCACAATGAGTTGGAGACTCCTTTAAGAATAGCACAAGATGAACTTCCTGCCCTTTCTTAATAAAAGGCAAGTACTTAGCTTTCTGCTCCAAAACATCCATGAGCCTGTCGGCATCTTCATCGTGCGTCCATTTACATTCTCCGAGGTTCCATAGAACTCTTTGATGCGCAGATGTTGCTTCAGCCATTTGAAATGGTCTGTCGGCAGAAAGTCACACAGCTGAGAAAATACGTATCGACCTTTGTTCATAAGTATCTGCTTTCAAATTGTAATTTGTAGAAAGATACTCGTTTCAAAAGTAGGGAGTCTATTTTATCTCCTATAAGCTTGTATTTATAGGAGTTTTAAGAGATTGTTAAAAGATTTTCGTGGACAGTAGTGATGTATTGAAAATAATTGCTTGCGCATGAGTGTGTTTTTTGCGGGAAAATGTATCAAAGTATCATTATTTAGCACGATATTCTTATAAGCATCTGATACACTGTACAATACAAGAATGATACTTTTTCGTTTATTTTACAAGAAGTATCATAAAAGTATCATAAATCGCAAGAAACATCATTAAATTCGGCTTTGAGTCGATTTAAAAGACTAAAAAAGAAGTGTATTCTATTCCTGTTTTATAAAAAACTTTAGCACCTACTCTTCCTGTATGTAAAGAATGCCAATACAAACTATGAATAAGAAGAAAGATTGACAAGCTGGATTAGGAATAAAATCACATAAGCTGTTCCGTAAGAGACCATCAGGTGGTCTGTCTTGTCCGTCAAGTGGGCACTCACTGACCAAGCGTCGGGCATCGACTGACCAAGCGATGGGCATCAACCGACCAAGCGTCGGGCATTGATTGCCCGTGCGGTGTTCACAGAGTGCCCAAAAGTCAGGCGATTCTTGGGCACTCCGTGCAGATCGGCGGCTTTGCTTTTATGCATAATGCCTCATGACGATTTTGTGATACTTAGATGACGTTTTTTATGATACTTCTATCAGATTTATGATACTTTTATGATACTTCTTGTAAAATAAACGAAAAAGTATCATTCTTCTATCTTATTATATGTCAGTTATTTATCTTTACGTTCAGCAAAAAAAATGATACTTTGATACTTTTTCATAAAAAACTTTTTACGTATGAGCACATGCTCAACGGTAAATCCAAAAAGTATCTGATATGAAATCTTATAGATACAAAAAAATACATCACGATGTAAACTTTACCACAAAAAAAGAATAATCCCATATTTTCTGCTTATTTTTTCAATAAATTAGCACCACAACCTCATCAGGGTATTCTCCGAGTACGACTATACACAGTGGGACAAGGAGATGTTCTTGGAGAAGAAGAAAATCTTTGGCATGAAGAAGTGGTCGGAGTCCCTTTTCGATACTTTCTCCATGCTCTGCCGAGACATGGAGAAAAGTATCTGGGGGCATCAGTTCTTAGGTTGATGATGCTGTGGACTCATTTCTTATCCGCATCAATGAGGGCAAGCAGATGCTCTACTGCCACTTCTTGCGGGATATTCTTCTCTATGCAAACCTGCTTGCGGTATAGGCTTACCTTGTTGGGACCGGCACCTACATAGCCATAGTCGGCATCAGCCATTTCACCAGGACCATTCACGATACAGCCCATAATGCCAATCTTCAAGCCCTTCAGATGCTTGGTGGCTTCCTTGATCTGGGCAATGGTTTCGCGCAGGTCGTAGAGCGTACGGCCACAACCCGGACAACTGATATACTCGGTCTTGCTGGTACGCAGACGGGCAGCCTGGAGAATACCGAAAGCAGTCTCATCAATGGTCTGGGCAGTGATGTCGCCATTGTTCATCAGCCAGATGCCGTCGGTCAGACCGTCTATCATCAAGGCTCCCATGTCGGCTGCGGCTTCCAACTGGAAGTCGCTCTTCTCCTCCTTGCTGTGCTGATACATCTCTGCGAAGATGACAGGGTTCTTCAAGCCGGCATTCATCATCTCGTGTACCAGGGCACGCTGGTCGCCAAGTCGGTTCTGGTGATTGCTCACGCAGATGACTACCACCTCCGGATGATTCTTCAAGCAAGCGATGTATTCTTCGGCTGGAGTACCAAACTGCAAGGTGAGGAACTTGATGTCAGCCCTGATGCTGGCGATGAGCGGCATAGCCATGGCAGGGAAGATAGGATAGAGCTTGGCACCCGTGGTCTCTGGTTTGCTGTTCAGGGTCTCGTAGACATTATAATCTACGATGTAGCTCTGGCCAGGCACAAACTGCTGAGGCTTCTTTCCACCTATATATATATAGTCGGGTTTGGCATCCTCATTGTCGCAAATCGTGCTCTCGCCATTGATACGGTTGCTGATGACTACGGGAACCTGATTTCCGCCAATATTGCCTACAGCCTGAGTCTCTCTGCGCACAGGACGGAGCCAGTCGAACTGAGGACAAGCCTCGCCAGGAATCAGCAGCTGCCCCTGCTTCTTTCCGATATAATCCACCAGATGGCGGGCTACAGGAATCTCTGCGGCAGGTTCCTCGCTCAGACTTACACGCACGGTATCGCCGATACCATCGGCAAGCAAGGCACCAATACCCACAGCACTCTTGATTCTTCCGTCCTCGCCTTCACCAGCCTCAGTAACGCCCAAATGCAGCGGATAGTTCATGCCTTCCTTCTCCATCTCGCTGACCAAGAGGCGCATAGAGCGAACCATCACCACGGTATTGGACGACTTGATGCTGATGACCACATCGTGGAAATTCTCTTTCTTGCAGATGCGGAGGAACTCCATACAGCTCTCTACGATGCCTTCGGGAGTATCGCCATAGCGGTTGCGGATGCGGTCGGACAGCGAGCCATGGTTCACGCCGATGCGGATGGCTGTATGATTCTCCTTGCAGATATTGAGGAATGGAACGAATCGGTCTTCTATCTTCTGCAGTTCGTGAGCATATTCCTCGTCGGTATATTCCTGCTTGATGAACTTGCGGGCAGGATCAACATAGTTGCCAGGATTGACACGCACCTTCTCGCAGTAGAGAGCAGCAACGTCGGCAACGTTAGGATTGAAGTGAACATCAGCTACAAGCGGTGTCAGATAGCCGTCGGCACGAATGCCGGCATTGATGTTCTTCATGTTCTCTGCCTCCCGTGAACCTTGTGTGGTAAAGCGTACCAACTCGCCACCAGCCTTGATGATTTCCTCAGCCTGACGTATGCAAGCCTCGGTATCATTGGTATTGGTGGTGGTCATCGACTGGATGCGTACGGGATTGTCGCCGCCTAAGTCGAGTGATCCGATATGAGCCACAGAAGAGGCACGGCGAGTGTAATTGAATAAGTCTACCATGTTAGTTGCACTTGTACTCAAACTTCACTTCCGCCAAGTCTTTGTTGGCTTTCTCAATCTTGGCACCAAGGCCAGCCTTCCATGCTTCTACCTTCTGAGCCACTTCCTCATCGCAGAGAGCAATCATCTCGGCAGCAAGGATGGCTGCATTTTGAGCAGCATTGACTCCGACAGTAGCTACAGGGATTCCAGGAGGCATCTGGATAATACTGAGCATGGCATCAAGACCATCGAGCATACCCTTGATAGGCACACCGATGACAGGAAGCGGAGTAGATGCGGCAATAACTCCAGGCAGGGCTGCAGCCATGCCGGCAGCTGCGATGATGACCTTCACACCACGAGCCTTGGCTCCCTTGGCAAATGATTCTACTGCATCGGGGGTGCGATGTGCTGAGAGGGCATTTACCTCGAAAGGAATCTGGTTGTCGTTCAACCAGTTACATGCTTTTTCCATAACAGGCAGGTCGCTTGTACTGCCCATGATAATGCTAACTAATGGTTTCATTGTTTTCTTATATTTATAATTTTACTGAATTCGTTTTCTATTATTCCTGCTGACAGTTTTTCCCTCAGATGACGAGGAAGGCGCAGACGAGTCCGATGAAGAATCCTGTTACAACCTGCGACAAGCTGTGTTGGCGCAGTATCATTCGTGCTGTACCTACCATGCCTGCCAGGATGAGTACCAGACAGAGCCACCAGATGGGGTTGAACGAGAAACTGATAGAATAAGCCAGTAAGGCTCCTGCCACACCGCCTATGGCTGCTGTATGGGTGGATATCTTCCACCATATATTGATGAAGGCACACACCATCTGTATAATCAAAGCAGCCACTAAGATGATGCTGATGACACGGGGAGTGTTGCGGTATTCCATCAGGAAAAAGCACCCAAAGTAGCACACGATGGAGATGATGTAGGGCACGATGCGTCGTTCTTTCTTGCCCAGTTCGGTGGTGCTCCATCCCTGGTATCGGCGGTAGATATGGATAAGTACCGAAGGTAGAAGAATGGTAAACAAGTAGACGGTGAGCAGCATGGGCAACTTATAAGCCAAAGGCAGGAGCGACATGTAACTGAACAGAAACAATGCCACAAGTCCTACCAAGGGCAGATAGAACGGTGTGAAAAGCATGCTCATGATGCGTGCTGTCAATATGATATTCTTTTCTTTCATAACAATCTTTTTGTTTTCTAAGCCTTGCATCTATTTTCTAAGCCTTGCTACAGGAATGCCCAACTGCTCTCTGTATTTTGCTACCGTGCGGCGGGCTACAGGGAACCCTTTTTCTTTCAGCACCTTGGAAAGGGCATCATCGCTGAGAGGTTTTTTCTTGTCTTCGTGCTCTATTAGTTCTTTCAGAGTCAACTTGATTTTACGGGTCGACATTTCCTCGCCGTCTTCGGTGGTGTAACTGTCTGTAAAGAAGAACTTCAGCGGAAAAGTTCCCCATTTTGTCTGGGCGTATTTCATGTTGCTGACACGCGATATGGTACTTTTGTCGAGTCCTGTACGTTCTTCTATATCCTTGAGAATCATAGGTTTCAAGTCGGCCTCGTCGCCATCGAGAAAGAATGCTTTCTGTCTTTCGATGATGGCTTTCATCGTGACGATGAGTGTGTGTCGGCGTTGCCTGATGGCTTCGATGAATCCTTGTGCCTTGTCAACTTTCTCCTTGGCATAGAGCAATGCCTCCTTGTCCTGCCGGCTCATGTTCCCCTTGTTCTTTTTGTAGGTGTCTATCATGTCGGTAAATGAGGTGGAGACGGTCAGCTCGGGCATATTGCCCCGGTTGAGCGAGAATGTCACCGTGCCGTCGTCGTTGGTGTCGACGATGAAGTCGGGCGTTATCTGTTGCAGGTTTCTGCCTTCGGTCTCGCCTAACGATGCTCCCGGCTTAGGGTTGAGTTTGTGTATCTCTTCCTGCAGGGTGGCGAGCTGGGTGTCGTTCAGTTCAAGTCCCGTCTTTATCTTGTCCCAATGCTTCTTGGTGAACTCGTCGTAGTAGTCGGTGAATACTTCTTCCATCGACTTTCGCAACACGCCCTTAGGCATGCGTTTCACTTGTAAAAGCAGACATTCCTGCAGGTTTCTTGCTCCGATGCCGGCAGGGTCGAAGGTTTGCAGAATGTGCAATATCTTCTCCAACTTCTGTTCGCTGACGTCTATATTCTGATAGATGGCGAGTTCGTCGCAAATACTGTCGAGGTCTTTTCGCAACAGGCCGTCGTCGTCGAGTGATCCGATGAGATATTCCATGATCTGCTTTTCGGTATCGTCGAGCATCTGCATGTCCATCTGCTCCTTCAACTTGTCGTAGAAGGAGATGGTGTCGCCGTAAACCATTTCCTCGTAGTCGGCATCCTGCTTGTTGTTTCGGTCTGAATTATAGTCGGGCATCAGGTCGTCGCGTCCTATGTTTTCCAGTGCAGAGTCGAGAGCATCTTCTCTTTCCTCCTTTTCTGTCTGTGCCTCGTAGTCGTCCTCCTCGTCATTGTTATGCGAGTCGTTGTCTTCCGGCAAATGATCGTTTTCGTTTGTGTCATTTGCCAGCATGTCGTCTGGATTCTCGCTTTCCAGGGCTGGATTGTCGTCCAGCTCAGCATTGATGCTGTCTTCTAATTCGGTAAGTGGCATTTCCAAGAGTTTCACCTGCAACATTTGCTGGGCAGAGAGCTTTTGCAGCTGTTGAAGCTTCTGTTCTTGTGTCTGAATGAGTTTCTGAGCCATTTTTACTTGGTGTGAGTTGTATTTATTGTTTTTTGAAGTAAATTTTCAGTTCTGTGGCAAGCTGATAGAGTTTGTCAGGATTGCCGTTCCCATATCGTTGCCAGATGGCACTGCAGTCGTTGAGCAGAGGACTGATGAGCACGTCTTCTCGGTTGAGATACGGGTCGCAGAACATGTATATGCTCATCACGTCGGCTATCTTCTCCGGTGTGGTATGTATCAGTTTGGCAAGATCGATAATCTCTGGCGTCTCAGCCACCATGGTGATAGGGGTGAGCTGGAAGTAGAGGTCGAGTATGATGATGAGCTTCACGGGCGTGAGGGTGGGGTCAGCCTCAAGCGACTCCCAGTCGCGCTCGAATGTTTCGTTGAGCTTCACTCCCTGGTAGAATGCCTCTGCATTGCCGTAGCCCTGCATCTTTCTGAGCATCTTGATGTGGTGAGACAGCTTGCCTGGCTTGTTGGCATACTTCTCCCATAGCCGTGTGATGCGAGGTGTCATCATTCTCAGCTTGAACATCTGCTCATGCAGGTAGGTGGGTGGTATGTGCAACTCCAGGCTTAGGTCTACCATACCTTTCGAATAGAGCGGTTTTACACCCATGGGCTTCTTCTGATACAATTGTAGCAGCAAGAGCCAGTATTCTTCATTCCAAAGGGGATGTTTAGCCATAATACATATCTTATTTTAATGTTATGTGCAAAAATACGACTTTTCGTTGGTTAAACAAAATAAAATGATAAAAAAAATACGCAACTCCGAACTTTGTCGAAATTGCGTACTTAGAATACTATATTCCCAAATTTTTCATAACTCAAAAAGTGTTCTGCTTTCGCAAGTTTCACACTCTGTTTCGTCGTCCTTGAATAAACAATCTTTTATTTACCTTACTTTTCTAATACCTGTTGTCCTTGAATAAACAATCTTTTTAATCTACCTTAAATTTACTAACTAAAACCTAAACAACTAACAATCTTAACCTAAAAACCTAATAACCTTTTGTCTTATTGACGATGCAAAGGTACGACGATTAGAGATAACTGCCAAAATAATTGATGGGAAAAGCAAGAAAAACTCCATTTTTTTGACCTAAATCAACTGTTTGTGTGCGTGCACAAGCAAAAACAGCTATTTTAGTGCTTCTTTACTGATAACTGCAGCTATGGTTTTAAGGCGCAGATAGTCTTCCGAGAGACAGATGTGTCCTGCCTTGCCCCAATGGTTGCCCCAGGAGTTGCGGCATACATAGTAGTTACGATGGTTCTTGCTGATCATGCCGATGATTTCCATCACGTGGTCGTCGGTGGTTCTCAGACTTTCGAACTCTCTTTGGCGTGACGCCTGTGTGGTGGGAAGCTGAGAAGGCAGAACGTCTACAAAACCATGTCGGGGATGACGAAAACCTTCCTCGCTGATGTCTCCCTCCCAGCAAACTGGATGTCCGTGGCTGATGGCGTTACGGATGTATTGCATCAGCTGGTCGATGGGCACATTAAGAAAAACTTCTTGGGTCTGGTTGTCGGGTGTTTCCAATGCAAATCTCTCGCCGAAGGGATGATGTGTGAAACTGGTGAGCATCTCATATTCGCCAGGGAAGCATACGCTGTTGGCAAACTCTTCGGGCGTATATTCTGCACCGAGCATATATACAGTCTTGGCAGGCATATAGCCCATCTCGTCATCGAAAAGACGGTTGAGCCTGCTTTTCAATTTCTCTATACCTATTTGTTGGGCAATGGCATTGCGGCACAGAAACTCCACCTTGCGGCGCAGAACTCTCATGTCGATATCCTTCTTGTCCTCATAACTGTCGTAGGGAACTATACCATACTTATTTATATAATGTATCAGCATGGGCGCCATGCCTTTCATGCTGATGGGCTTGGTCCCTTTAGAAAAGTAGTATTCTACGGCCTTCTCCTGCAGCATCATTCTGGTAATATAAGCCACGGACAGGTTGACCGAATCGCCCTTCATGATGTGCTCGCTCTCCATTGTGGCAAGCATGGCGTATGCCCAGCATAGAGGACTCTTGCCCTGATTCTTGACAGGGGTTGTGCTTATCAACTTTGTTTCTTGGACAACAGAACCTTGTGGCGTGTTGCAGGATGTGTGACTACTCTTGTACTGGCAACTGCAGATGCAGAGAGTCAATATGGTGATGATGATTTTATTTTTCATAAGCGCAAAAATACAACAATCTTTCTGAAGTACGCAAGATCCCTATGATTATTTTTCATTTATTTACCATGAATTATTTTGTAGTGTCTGCAAATAAATGTACCTTTGCACGAAGAAATTTAAACGTTTAAAGATAAAATGGCATTAAAATGTGGTATTGTGGGTCTTCCTAATGTAGGAAAATCCACATTGTTCAACTGTCTGTCGAGTGCAAAGGCACAGGCAGCCAACTTCCCTTTCTGTACTATCGAACCAAACTTGGGCGTCATCACCGTACCCGATGAGCGCCTTAACAAATTGGCAGAGATAGTTCATCCAGGTCGTATCGTTCCTGCTACATGCGAGATTGTAGACATCGCAGGATTGGTAAAAGGTGCCAGCAAGGGTGAGGGCCTTGGAAATAAATTCTTGGGAAATATTCGTGAGTGTGATGCTATCATCCATGTTGTACGTTGTTTTGACGATGACAATATTGTTCGTGAAGGTGGTGCTGCCGTAGATCCATTAGAGGACAAGAGTATCATCGATACCGAGTTGCAGCTCAAGGACTTGGAAACTATTGAGTCTCAGCTTTCCAAGCAGCAGAAAACTGCAGCAGCAGGAAACAAGGATGCCAAGGTGATGGTGGCTGTGCTCGAAGCTTATAAGGAAGTGTTGGAGCAGGGCAAGAATGCCCGTGCTGTGACTTTCGAGAGCAAAGAGGAGCAGAAAGTGGCTCACGACCTCTTCCTTCTCACGACCAAACCAGTTCTCTATGTTGCCAATGTGGATGAGGCTTCGGCCAAGACTGGCAATGAGTACAGCAAGAGAGTAGAGGAGATGGCCAAGGAGGAAGGTGCCGAGTGCATGGTTATCGCAGCCAAGACAGAGGAAGACATCGCATCGCTCGAAACTTACGAGGACAAGTTGATGTTCTTGGAGGAACTCGGTCTGGAGGAGAGTGGCGTGAACCGTCTCATCAAGAAGGCTTATGCCCTGCTGAATCTGGAGACATTCATCACAGCCGGCGAGATGGAGGTGAAGGCCTGGACCTATCACAAGGGCTGGAAAGCTCCACAGTGTGCGGGTGTAATCCACACCGATTTCGAGAAAGGATTTATTCGTGCTGAGGTGATCAAGTACGACGACTATATCAAGTATGGCTCTGAGGCTGCTGTACGTGAGGCAGGCAAGCTCGGTATCGAAGGAAAAGAGTATGTTGTGCAGGATGGCGACATCATGCATTTCAGATTCAATGTATAATAATATATAATGTATAATGTGTGGTGATTAACCCTGCGCGTTTTTCACCACTCCTATTATAATATAGAAATGATGGCTAATCTGCTCAATTATATTGTTTGGGATCCAGATCCCATTCTGTTTCATTTGGGTCCGATAGCATTGCGTTACTATGCCACTTGCTGGCTTGTAGGCTTGCTGTTGGGTTATCTGCTGATGCAGCGCCTTTACAGACAGCAGAAGATAGGCGATGAGAAGTTTGAACCTCTCTTCATCTATATATTTATCGGTATATTGGCAGGTGCACGTTTGGGGCATTGCCTTTTCTATCAGCCAGAGTATTTTCTCAGTCAGTGGGATCATGTTGTAGAGATGCTGATTCCTATGCACCATCTTCCTGACGGCAGTTGGAAGTTTACTGGCTATGAGGGATTGGCCAGCCATGGAGGAGTGATTGGTTTGTTTGTAGCCATTTGGCTCTATTGCCGTAACTTGAAGGTAAAAGGATGGGTAGTGCTCGACAATATGGGCATTTGCTCGGGCATAGCTGCCGCCTTTATCCGCATCGGCAACCTGATGAATTCCGAGATTATCGGTAAGGTGACCGATGTGCCATGGGCTTTCATCTTTGTCAAGGAAGACCAATATCCCCGCCATCCAGGACAGCTCTACGAGGCGATAGCCTATCTCATCATCTTCCTCCTTATCTTCTTTATCTACAAGAAGAAGGGGCCTAAGAGCGTAGGCTCTGGTCTTTATTTTGGTCTGTGTCTTACTCTTATCTTCACCTTCCGTTTCTTCATCGAATACACGAAGGAGATTCAGGTAGCCTTCGAGGCTGGTCTGCCTATGGATATGGGACAGATTCTCAGCTTACCTCTTATTCTTCTCGGTGTATGGAGCATCGCCTCCAGCTTCAGAAGAGCAAAGAAGATACAGGCATAAGGCGATAACGGAAAGACCTGTTAAGCGAGTATTTTTTGATAAAAAGCTTCATATTCTTTAGCCACCTTCACATAGTCGTGATGGTGGCTAATGTATTCTATACCCTGTCTTTTGAGTTCAGGAATCAGCTGGGGATTCTCGATGAAGTGTTCCAACTGCTGGTAAACACTTTCATAATTGGGCAGTACATTGATGATGGGGCGCAGATGTTCCTCGTGCAGAATCTCGTAGTTTTCGGGTTCTCCTCCTCCTATACAGATGATTCCTCTTGCCATGGCCTCCAGAGGATTCATGGAAGGTGTGTAGCTGTATAATTGATCGAGGATGGCATCGCTACCGTTCATCATCTCAATATATTCGGCAAAGGGAACGCTTTCTGCTATGCGGAGTTCCACCTTTTCTGGGTATTTCTCAGCTATATCTTGTGCAGCTTTCAGCATGATGTCGGTTCCCTTGTATTCACTTCTGTTCTTGTTGATGCCGATGAAAAGTTTTACTTTATCGGGTGTCTGACCTTTGATATCTGCCTGCTGGGCGTAAGGTCGGATGGGGAAGGGAATAAATGTTGTTTTATCTGGAAAAGAAGGCTTATAGCATACCCAATATTCATACAGGCCGGTAACGATTCCGTCGCAGTCCTTTGCTATCATCTTGTTGAGGCGTTCCTTTTCTGTTCCTATCCAGTCTTTTCTTTCTCTCAAGGCATCAGCATTGGTACGTAGTTGGTTGCCGATGTTGAAGTCGCTGTATCTCAGAGGCTTGTCTTTGCAGCATACATTGACCCAATAATAGTCCATACCGAATCCGCCAAGGATGATTTTCTTGTTGTGCCGGCGAAGGTAACGATAGATGGGGAATATGCGTTCAGCCTTCAATTCTAAGAACATTGGATTGATGAGTTGCACAATGTCGTATCCGCGCAGTTTGGGCAAGACCTTCAGCAACTTGGCTAAATAGATAATACCTCCCTTTTTCCCTGATTTTCGTACCAGGTCGATGTCTCGTGGATAATTTTTCCAGAAGTCACCATTAGAAAGCACGGTTACCTGATGCCCCAGCTTGCGAAGTCCGTCAGCAAGCGTGGCATGCACATTACTATATTCGCCCAAAAGAAGAATTTTCATCATTAGCTTTCTCTTATTTCAATTTTAAAAGAGTGTAGAACAGGATTTTTCTGGTAATCTTGTTATTGATGGCTTTTGCAAATATCTGATATTTCTTTGTGTATTTTTTATCAGGAAGCGGAAACAATCCTTTATCATGCAATCTCTTGATATTTTTTTCTAAATGTTTGTAGTTCTGTGCCAATACGATAGTATTGTACAGATAGTCCATGGTGAGTTGGGCTATTCGTCGGTTGAGAGCGATACGCTCTGGTTCTGAAAGATAATTTGATTTCTCTTGTAGTTGGAAAATTACCTTCTCCGTATCGGCCAGTCGTTTGAGATAATGACGCTTATCTTCTGTTTTATGCATAATAGAGTCTTCTCTCTCACGATAATAGTAAGCTTTTGTATCTGTTGTTATGATGCGCTCTGCCTTTAAAAAAAGTATGGGAGTAAACTCCTCATCCTCATGCAGAATACCAGGAGTGAAGCGTTGTTGCTTCAAGAGATCTCTCTTGAAGGTATAGCACCAAGCTGCAGCCCGAAGATTGTTGTTGTATAGATAAGCACTGCCACTTATGGGTTCAGAATACTGATAAGGAACTTCTTTATCAAATGTTTTATTTGAAGAAGTGAAATGTACAATATCAGGATTGTGATAGCGTAAGAGATCCAGACAATGCTCGTACCCTACCTGGATAAGACAGTCATCTCCGTCGACAAACTGGATATATTTGCCAGAAGCATTTTGCAGTCCGGTGTTTCTTGCAATAGACAGACCTTGGTTACGTTGACGTATATAGATAATGTCATCTTGGTATTCCACTAAATCGTTGATGAGCGAAATATCGCTTCCGTCGTCTACCAGAATGATTTCTCTTTCTCTTGAGTTGAGAGAGAGTTGCAGGATGCTTTTCAGACATTCCACAAGATATTCTAATGGCAGGTTGTAAGTTGTGATGATGAAACTTACTAAAGGTATTTGTGTATTTGCAATCATATTATTTTCTTCTATATAATCTGTGTACGAATTTGTTGAGTCTGCATAGGTTATGATAACCTATAATGTTAAGTAATCTTAGTTTAAAAACTTTGATTTTCACCGATTTACCAAGTTTTTCAACATGGTGGATAACTGGTGGATTATTTTCGTATTGTCCCGATAACTCATAGAGGTCGAGCAAGACATTAAGAATTTGTGTCATGAAAATTTGCAGAGAAAGGCTATATTTCTGGATCAGTTTCTCTTGACTCCCGATTTTGTTCATAATGGCTTGAAGACTTTGGGTATGACCATCATACAGATTGTATAAATCCTTGTATGTTGCATTTGCCGTGATGCCTTTGGCATTCCACCGATATTCATAGCAACCAACGTTTGTAGTTCTGATGTTAGGAGTAACGAAACTCCCATGATATGGCAGAAGGCCTATGAGATATGGGACAGTCAGGACATCCTCGAAATTTTTTCCTTTAGGAAAGCATATATGTTTAAATAAAGTTCGTTTATATATCTTATTCCAGGCATAAGTGTGGTTGTATGCTTTCTCTTCCAGCCAATAGTCAATGGCATCTTGATATTCTTTTTCTTTAAAAAACAGTAAATGTTCTTTGGAACCGTTTCCTAATCTTTCCATTACAGGATATTCCAAAATATCTGTTTCAGGATACGTGATTATTTTTTCTATGACGAGTGAAAGAGTGTCTTCTGCTATCGTATCATCGCTGTCTATGAAAGTAATATATTCTCCTTTGGCTTGTAGAATTCCAGCATTGCGTGCATCGCTCAATCCTCCGTTTTCCTTGTGGATAACTTTGACTCTGCCATCTTGTCTGGAATATGCATCACAGATCTTAGGACTGTCATCAGTCGAGCCATCGTCTACGAGTATAACCTCATAGTCGGTGAATGATTGCTGCAAGATGCTGTCAAGACATCTTGGCAGCGTGTCTTGCGTGTGATAGACTGGTATGATGATGCTTAGTTTCATGCCTACAAAGTTACTGAAAATCATTGAGAGAAGACAAATATATTAACTTTTCTTTAAAAGTATATTGTTATATTTTGAAATATCGACTTTTTGTACTACCTTTGTAGTAAAAATGAGTAAATTGTTAGTTCATAAAATCATAGGATTTCTTTTTAGACCTTTTCAAAAAGAAAATATTTTATTTTTCTTTTTGATGTATTTGTTAGGGTTAACCAGTATCATATTTGAACTATGGAATGGAAGTCGCTTTTGGATGACTTTTGAACTTTTTTTTGACTTGTATATATATAGTTTATTTGTTTTTTTGTTTTCTAATAAATATAGATATTACATTAGGCTTATATCAGTTTTTGTTTTTTATCTTTTATCTATTATAGATATGGCATGTTATGTACGTTTAGGCATGCCTATAACCCCAATATTATTACAATTGGCATTGCAAAGTAATACTCGTGAAGCAACAGAGGCTTTGGTAAACTATTTAGATTGGAAAATGGTGTGTTCTCCCCTAAGTTTGGTGTTTGTTCAATTTTTATTTGGAATTTATCTTATTTCTCATAAAAAAAGAATGAGCTGCTATACATCTCGATTGTTTTTTTTCAAAAGTATCAAAATAAAGAAGTCGGTTTTTGTATGCGTTTTACTATTAGCTGTTTTTAGTGGAATATCGAGTTTTGAAAATAAAGAATATATGTACTATCGTATTATTCGGCAGTATAGTGAATTGGAAACTCAGAAAGTTAAAGACTTTTCTCAAAAAACTAACTTCTATCTTCCTATTTATCGTTTAGCCTATTCTGTCTCGGAAACCCATAGATTACAAAGAGAGATAAGACAATTTGAAAAAAGTATGGATAAGGCTTATGTTGATGCTGTTGATTATACTTCTCCCCACATTGTCGTTATTATTGGCGAAAGCTATAATAGGCATCATAGTACTTTGTATGGATATGATAAAAATACAACTCCATTTCAACATACAAGATGGAAGAATGGAGAAATGGTTGTTTTTAAGAATATGATAAGTTCTTGGAACACAACATGCGAGTCCTTTAAAAATATGTTTTCAACACAATGTGTTGGTCAAGATGGGACATGGGCTTCAGCTCCACCATTTCCTTTGTTATTTAGAAAAGCAGGTTATCATACGGCATTTATGAGTAACCAATATGTGATAGGAAATGAGGTTTTTAATGCTTTTACAGAGAATGCATTTTTTAACAATCCGAAGACAAGTCAAAAGATGTTTGATAGTCGTAATTCACAAAATCACGATTATGACCTATCTTTAGTGGATGATTATAAGCGTTTGGATATTGGAACCGAACCTTATACATTAGATATTTTCCATTTCTTAGGACTACATGTAGATTTTAGTCAGCGTTATCCACGTAATTATTCTATATTTTCTTCAAAAGACTATTCCCGTACAGATATTTCTGAGGAAGATAAGCAGATATTAGCAGATTATGATAATGCCATCGTTTACAATGATTTTGTGATTGATTCTATTATCAAATTATATGAGAATAAGGATGCTGTCATAATATTTGTACCAGACCATGGTGAACGAGTTTTTGATCATTCTAAAGAGTGGGGGAGAAGCCTTACTTGGGATAAAAATGATATTTGTCAGCAATTTGATATTCCTTTTTGGATATGGAGTTCTTCTATTTATCGAACTAATCATCAAACTTTATGGAAACAGATTCAGGATGGCAGTACCAGACCTGGTATGACAGATGCACTTGCTCAGTTGCTGCTGCATATTGCTGGGATTCATACCCCTTGGTACTTTCCTAAATATGATATATTGAATGGAATGTATAATGTCAATAGAAAGAGAATTATACGAAACGAGCGTGATTATGACAAAATAGTTGGAAATTAATAGCAATCAATTCTAATCACAGTTCCTGATTGAGCACTTTCAATACTTTTAAATACGCCATATTGAAGCATAGAGATAGTCTGGATTATAGGGAGATTCCTTGATTAAATTCTTTTGCCATTCAAGACCAACAAGGCTTTATGAAAAAATCTATCCATACCCCAATAGACTAATACAGAACACATGACGGAGCAGAAAGATATTGCCAAAAAGCACAATATAGGCATGTAACCATTCTGGAAATCTATTTTTGAACATAGATTGAGCCCGATAGATGTAAAGTATCGGTGGATGGCAAAAACAAAGAAACTTGTACCTGAAAGATATTGTGCAATACTTCCTTGTTGTTTGTTTTTTGTTAATAAGTGTACAACATTGAGTATGATGAAAATGAATAGGGTTTCTTCTATGATTTTAATGTCCGATTGGTACACGATTCTTATAGAGAAAAGCACTCCGTAGGCTACCATGAATCCTATCAAACTTTTCTGAGATAACACCCAACTGGAATGATTGATGGAGAAATAAGCACCAAATATAAAGAAGTATAAATAATAGTCATTGAAGCCTGGAACTTCAGGAATCATTCCGCTCAATGCGATAGCTCCCAGTGCGATTACAAATATCATTCTTAGCTTTTGGGTAGCATACCAAATAATAGGTGCCAACAGCGTGTAAACAAGTAGACACTGGATAAACCAAAATTGACCAACCAAAGGGCCTACTTGGTCTGTTTGACAACCTGTAACCTCTCTGATATTCCAAAAAATCAAGATAAAATCTTGTATTCTAAAATCCGCAATTTGTTTATGTAGAAGCAGATTTATATTAGGTTTTATCTGTTGTAATATGAAAATCATTATAAAGCAGATGAGATTCCATAAAATATATGGAATAAGCAGGCTATATACTCTATGAATTATCTTATTTTTAAAAATATCTAAGTTGAAATTTCCTTCACGAAATAGCAAAAAGCCAGAGATAAAGAAGAATAAAGCCAATGAGTAAAAGCAGATATCACCGATAATGTAATTGGATAAGATGTGGATAGAGGTAAATTGGTTGGCAGATGCATTATATAGAGCGATATTAGAGTGTATCATGACGATAACCACGCAAAGCGGAAAACGCAAAATACTGATTGTTTGTGATATAGAAGTTTTCATAAGTCAATATGTGTTGCCTATCAGATTGTTAGGCTTTTATGATATTTTTGTATGATTTGCCCACCATAAATGGTAAGTATCTATAAATCAACCATGTTATGATTGTGGTTACGATATATACAGTCACGAATGCAGTCATCACGTATAAATAGTTTCCTTGATATACTAATCCTACCTTCGTCAGGAGTTTACTGACAATGAGGGGTACTCCTCCACAAAGGAAGTAATAGACAAGTGAATGTTCTCCAGTCCATTCTATATATTTACAAACTGGTAGTCTCTTGCATAGATGTATAAAGCATAAACTACATATTAAGGCATCCAATAAGAAGAACGCATAGTTATTGATGTCGATATACCATATCATCATATTTACCTCTATGACCTGTTCGGCTATTTTTATGCAGACAAGCAGTATCAGCAACAAGGCTATATATATAGGATGGTTTATAGGGTTGAATACTTTCTCATATCGATGGTAAGTATAGCCAATACAGAGAAAAAGTAAGGCTTGCATACTGTTATCGAGTTGCCATATATAGGGTTGATTACCCTGAGATAAGCTGATGGAGAGAATGAATCCTATTATTCCTGTCATGGCTATGGCTATTATGTTTTCACGACTCATCCATAAGACTAATGCAAAAATACTCTCAGAAAGAATGAGAGTGGCAACAAACCACGAAGATTGACCATAGGCGATTTGTGTGCATATTTCTATCAGGTTGATGCTGTTGTTATATACCCATGCTTTGGATAGGGAAATGAGAAATGAGAAGATAAGATAAGGTAAAAGTAAGGTTTTAGCGATGGATTTGATTTTGTTCTTGAAGTCAAATTTTGATTCTTTATATATCAAGTATCCAGAGATGATAAAAAAGAGGGTAAGAGCGTTTACTACATAGATGTTGTAATCAATGATATTCAAACCTGTGTAGTAAAGCTCTGTATGATCGAGGAGTATAGCTATCATGCAAATACCTCGAAGTAAATCTATCCAATGTTTTCTTTGTTGAGTCACCAATACTCTTTTTTTTTAATTAATAATGGCTATTTTGCAGACTGTTCCTTTGCTTCCGTCGTTGGTCGCCGTTTCTACCATATAGATACCACTTGCAACTCTTTTCCCTTTTTGGTCTTTGGCATTCCAAGTATAAGTACCACCTGTGCTTCTGCCTTGGTTTACTAAGATACCATTGGAGGTTACGATTTTGATGTCAGCATCGAAGGATAGTCCTGTGATGGTAATAAGGCCAGTGTAATCTGGTTTAACGGGATTCGGGTAAGCCCAGACGTTGTCTTTTGTCATCTCACTATTGATACTACCAGCTTCGCTCATGTATGAACAGAGACCTTTGTCTGTACCAAAAAAGACTTCTCCTGTCTTCTCATTAACAGCAATAGACTCAATGTTATTGGATAGTAACTTACTATTGGTGGTAGTAAAGTGATGAATTTGCGTCATACAGTCATCACTGATAGCATAAACTCCGTTTCCTATGGTTCCAAACCACTTTCTGTTTCCGCCATCGACAGCAATACAGGTGATGTCAATTCCGTTTAAGAGATAATCAGCAAAATTAGTTCCATCATTACGAGGTACTTTTACTTGAACAAAGACAGGTGAGTCTGATGTTATCTCTTTTCTCTGTAACAGCAACGGACCCAAAGAGGTGCCTACCCATATATCGTGATTTTTGTCTTCAGCTAAATATCTTACATAATAAGGTTCTATCTTTGTTCCATCTTGGTTGATGAATGAATGGTACACCTTGATTCCATCTGTAGATATTTGGTAACACACAAGTGCAGGATATGTTGGATGGTTATTGACAAACCAGAGTAATCCACTGCTATCAAATGTGAGGCACTCCATAGAACCTAAAGACATTTGGTTTCTATATAGTTCTGTTTTATGATGCGATACCCATTGTTCTTCCTTTGAAAATTCTATTAGCGACTGGTTGGCTGGTGACTGGCAATTCACCATCCATAGGTTGCCTTCTTGATCAAACTTAATACTACCAATGATTTGATAGCTTTTGCTTTCATTATTGAAAGAAGTAATAAGACTGTTATCTGAATTATAAAACTTGATAAAATTTCCATCTTTGAATTCATAGAGACCATTTCTCGCACCTGCAAATACATGGCTTGCATCTTTGGGGTCTACATCTACACTATTGATATCGATATAGGATAGTCCCGTCTTTTTGCTAATGTTATCATCATAGATTTGCCAGTCTTCACCATTTAAAATCTGGATTGTTCCAGGGCGATTTGCATCAATGACGTGGCCGAAGCCTCCTCCGCATGTGTAGAGTAGATTATCAACGAATCGCATACCCCAGAAATAATTATACTTTGGTCCGCCTGGATTTAGTGTACTGACAAGTTGCTTGAGTTCGCTTTTATCCTCTTGAGTTTTAGCAGCGTAGTTTCCTACCTTACTCCAGTTGTTCTTGTCGAGTAGATTTTGGGAGAGAAGAGCACTATATTGACCATTTGTTTCGCTGTATGCATAGATACGATTATTTTTTATTTCGCACCAATTTACTTTGAATCCCAGATTGTAAGTGTCGCTGACTTCTCCATCTGCTATGTTTATTTTTATAATGCCAAAACCATTGCTCATGTAGGCGTATTTGCCATACATATAGATGTCGTTTACGGCTTTATCGCCTGTGGTTGAGGCGGTGTTGTAATCAGAGAGATTGGTTACCTCAAAGTTACTGACATTCATCAAGTCGATGTTGGAGTTGTTGTAGAGGATAAGCAGTCTCTTGGCAGAATTATTGTAACCGATATGTTGGATATCACAATCGCTCAGATAGTCTGTTTTACTGAATGTTTGAATACTTTGGTCGTTTTTGTTATAGACATAAAGGCTATTGGAAGCCTGTACAAAAATCAGGTTTCCTGCTTGTTCTACTTCTTGCACGTCATGATAGGACATGTAGGCTTTCCAGTCACCGATGGCTGCTTTTGCTTGATGAGATATGAATACAAACAAAAGAAGCGTGAGCGTATAATATATTTTTTTTATCATAGAACAAAGTTCTTTATTGGGGTTTCTTATTATCAAGACTCCAAATGTACGTAATACATTAATTTATATATATTAAACCAAAAAATACTTGGTTTATTGCCTGTTAATCGTGCTTTTATTGGTAGGCTGAGCAGCGGGTACAGCTTTTTACATAGATTGGCAAGATGCCAACGATGTAACTTTTTCTCGTAAGCGATGATTTTGGAATAACCTTGCAACTCCTCTCTGAACTGATAAAGCGTGCGGAGACTTTCTTCTGTCTTGATTACAAAACTCCAGTTTTCTATAAAATTTTCATAACCTAATGGATTGTCAATATGCTTAATCTTTATGTGATTGTTTTTTAATGTTTTACCGAAGAGTACGTCTTCGTATCCATATTGGCGAAAGCGTTCATCTAACGGATGTTGCAACATGATGCTGCGTTTGATGATGAAGTTTGAGGTATGAAAGTCGCTGTATGGATTCTTTTGACGTTGTTTATAATCTCCGTTTTGCAGAGCTTTACATTCGAAGATATATCGCAGATTGTGTTTCTTGGTTTTTAGATTTCTTCTTACTTGATAGCCTCCGTAAATGACATCGCATTCTTGTTCTTTTTGGTATTTTGCAAGATATTGGTTGTTAATGACATTCATATTGCTGTCAATAAACAGCAGCCAGGTATATTGTGCTTCTTTAGCTAAGAAATTTCGGATGGCTGCTCGGCCTATATTTTCTTTTCTTTCAATATATCGGCAATTATCCAGCCCGTTGATTTCGCAGTTCTTCTCAATGGTATTTTTGTCGGTAGAGCCATCATCGGCAACCAGAATCTCGTATTCTAAATCATTCGTGGACGACAATATTGATGCCTGAGCCTGTAAGTCTCTTACAAGCTCAAGGCATACATTGTTATATGTAGGAATCAATATCGATAGCGAGTTGATCATTTGATGTATTTTTTGAGGTAATTACTACAGGGTGTTACCAGAAATTTCTTTGCCATCCATGATGTGAGGATGGTGAGGGTCAATGCTATTATTAACTTGTACTCCCAATAGGGGTTATCAATACCGAACATCCTTATGAAAATGCTTTGCACGATACGAAAGCAAAGGCTGTGACATATGAATATCTCAAAACTGATGCTACCCAGCCATAATAATGCCTTATGATGGAATAGGCGGGTGAGCCATCCCTTGCCCTGATCGGATGCTACGAAATAGAAAATGCTTACGACAGCTGGCAACCAATAAAGGGCAGCACAACGGAAGTTGGGATTAGTATAGATAGAAAGGTAATACATCCCTACCGACAAGAGGACGATGGCTACATCTGCTATATGTGCCTGCCATGTACTAAATTGGGTGGTGATGAGCGCATAAACTTGTTTCCCCTTTTCTGAACGATAGAATCGATAGAGTAAGATGCCCAAACAGAAGTCTATCATGCGAAAGGGTGGAGCTGCGTAAATATAGTCAGCCGATTTGTCTTCTTCTATTATCATTGTTAGGGCGATATATGCCATCATGTAGATAATAAAGATTACCAGTGGTAATGCTTTTTTTCTTTGCATCAACCATCGGTATATATACTTGAAAAGGAAATAGTAGATAATCAGGTCGGATAGAAACCACGTAGGTCCATTGAGACCTCCCATGAATTCATGGATAGGTATCCAACACTGTAGTAAGAACGTGTGAGCTACGGTCTGATACCAAGGACCGAGAAGCCCCAATCGGTTGTCCAAGGGTATTATGATAGCTATAACCAACAGGTGGAGCGGATAAAGTTTGAAGATGCGTGAAAGAAAGAATTTTTTATTGCTCATCTCTTCTTTCACTAATCTTTCACCATAGCTCAGTGATAATACGAATCCACTGATGATGAAAAATATGACCACAGCATATTCTCCTAAGTAGTCGTTGCAAGCTTGGGAGATGGGAAGTGTGGCATGCGACATCACTATCATTAAGATAAGAATGAATCGTAAGGAGTTGAGGGTTCTGATCATTTCTTGTTATCGTCTGTTGTATTTATTCCGCAGGGTGACCTTATCTCTTCTTCAAGTATTCTGTCAACTTAGCCACGGCTCTTGCTCTATGGCTGATGCCGTTCTTGATTTCTTCGCCCAATTCAGCAAAACTCTTGTTGTAGCCTTCTGGTACGAAGATAGGGTCGTAACCGAAACCTTCTGTGCCGTGTTTCTCGGTGGCGATGCTGCCGTTTACGATGCCTTCGAACTGGTGGATCTTCTTGATGCTGGTACAGCCACAAGGACACACATCCTGCTTCTCTATATAGCAGATGACGGTACGGAAACGGGCTTTGCGGTTCTCTTTTCCATTGAGTTCGCGTAGGAGTTTTGACATATTGGCCTCGCTGTCGTGGTCGGTACCTTCTGCATATCGGGCACTGTGAACTCCCGGTGCTCCGTCTAAGGCCTCTACTTCCAGTCCTGTGTCGTCGGCAAAGCAACTGACGTGGTAATGGTCGTATATGTATTGAGCCTTCTGCAGGGCATTCTCCTCTAAGGTGCTGCCTGTTTCTGGAATGTCTGCTTCACAGCCTATCTCTTTCAGCGATACTACTTCGTATTGGCTGCCCAAGATATCGCGTATTTCTTGTAGTTTGTGCTGATTGTTGGTTGCAAAAACTATTTTCATTTCTATTAGTGTTTAATGTTTAGTGTTTAATGTTTATTTACTTAGCAGATAGGCATAAACTCTAAACACCAAACTTTTCAATTACTTTATCTTTTGAATGTCTTTCTCTTTGATTTTCACTTTCATCTCGTCGAATCCTTCTCCATAGACACCGATGACGGAGCTTTGGCTTACGAAGGCGTTAGGGTCGATGATTTTGACGATGCGGAAGATGGTTACACTCTCGTTCTTCTTGGCCAGAATACAGAGCACCTTCATCTCGTCGCCTGTGTACCAGCCATGGCCGTCGAGGATTGTTACGCCATGATCCATCTGTGTGCCGATGGCATTGGCTATCTCCTGATATTTCTTGCTGAATATCATGAACTGCACACTCTCTCGCTGGGCGTTCATCACATAGTCGAGTACCAGATTCTCTATCACCATCGTACAGAGGCCGAATACCACCTTTCTAACGGCATCTATCGTCGTGAAGTCGGGCTTGGCATTGAAGACGAAGAATGAACTGCCTACAATTACCAGGTCGACGAAGATGAGCACTCGTCCCAACGAGATGTTGTGATACTTGTTGACGATGGCTGCTATGATGTCGGTGCCTCCTGTGCTACCATTGTGCAAGAATACGATGGCAAGCGATAGACCCGTGAAGCAGCAACCGATGATGAGCGACATGAAGTCCTGTCCTGGTCCTAATATCTGTATCAACTCGCCATGAGGACCCATCAGGGAGTCTTGTGCCAAAGCCAACAGTACCGAGAGCATGCCGATGGCGTAGATGGTTTTCACCATGAACTTAAGTCCCAATATCTTCAGCGCTGCTACCAACAGAATGGCATTGATAATAAAATAAGAAAAGTAGATGGGGATGCCTGTTCCGTAGTAGATGACGGCAGCGACACCGGTAACGCCTCCTGTCACGATTTGGTAAGGTAACAGGAAGAGAGTCCATCCGAATGTATACAACATGAGTCCAAGGGTTATGTAAAAATAATCCTTGAACTCATTTTTTATTTTTGGACTGATTGCTATTTGCATATTACTTTTTCAATACGACGTTGACAATCTTTTTGGGTACGACGATAACCTTCAGTACGTTGAATCCTTCCAGGTACTTCTGGCTCTTTTCGTCGGCCAATACTTGTTTCTGTATTTCCTCGTTGTTGGCATCTACAGGGAAGGTCATCTGGAAACGAGCCTTGCCGTTGAAGGAGATGGTGAGCTGCATGTCGTTCTCCTTGAGATACTGCTCGTCAAACTGAGGCCATGCTGCATCGCATACGCTGCCCTGCTCGCCGAGTGCTTCCCACAACTCTTCTGCGATGTGTGGAGCGAATGGAGCGATGAGGATGACGAGATCTGTCAGGAGTTCCTTGTTGTGACACTTCTGCTGACCCAATTCGTTCACGGCAATCATGAAGGCTGAGATAGAGGTGTTGTAAGAGAACTTCTCGATATCCTCGCTTACCTTCTTGATGAGCTTGTGTACGCTCTTCAGACTTTCTGGCTTGGCAGCCTCGTCGGCTGATGGCAGGAAGTTGTCGGTGCGGTTCTCGTAGAACAGTCCCCAGAACTTCTTCAGGAAGCGGTGGCAACCGTCGATACCGTTGGTATCCCAAGGCTTGCTTGCCTCTACAGGACCCAGGAACATTTCGTAGAGACGCAGGGTATCAGCACCATACTTCTCGACAATCATATCTGGATTCACCACGTTGAACATGCTCTTAGACATCTTCTCGATCGCCCAGCCGCAGATGTACTTGCCATCTTCCAGAATGAACTCTGCGTTCTGATACTCTGGACGCCAGGCCTTGAAGGCCTCGATATCCAATACATCGTTGCTTACGATGTTGACGTCTACGTGGATTGGAGTTACGTCGTAATCCTTCTTCAGATTCAGGCTTACGAATACTGGAGCCTTGTCGTGGTCGTCGCTGTTGATGCGGTAAACGAAGTTTGAGCGACCCTGAATCATTCCCTGGTTCACCAGCTTCTGGAATGGCTCTTCCTTGCAGCTTACGCCGAGGTCGAAGAGGAACTTGTTCCAGAAACGAGAGTAGATCAGGTGGCCGGTAGCATGCTCGCAACCGCCTACATAGAGGTCTACGTTCTGCCAGTACTCATCGGCTTCTTTGCTTACGAGGGCCTGGTCGTTGTGTGGATCCATATAGCGCAGGTAGTAAGCCGAAGAGCCTGCGAAGCCTGGCATGGTGTTGAGTTCCAGTGGGAATACGGTCTTGTTATCTACGAGACTCTTGTCAACCACCTCTTTCTTCTCAGCATCCCAAGCCCACTTCTTGGCTCTGCCCAATGGTGGCTCGCCAGTTTCTGTTGGCTTATAGGTCTCAATCTCAGGCAATTCGAGTGGCAGGCACTCCTCTGGAACCATCTGTGGCATTCCGTCCTTGTAATATACTGGGAATGGCTCACCCCAGTAGCGCTGACGTGAGAAGATGGCGTCGCGAAGACGATAGTTCACCTTTACTCTACCGATGCCCTTCTCGGTAACAAACTTCTTAGTGGCTGCGATGGCTTCCTTCACGGTGAGTCCGTTCAGAGAGAATCCGTCCATGCTGCTCTTGCCTGCCACTGGCGAGTTGGTTACGATGCCTTCCTTGGCATCGAAGCTCTCCTCTGAAACATCAGCACCCTCGATAAGAGGAATGATAGGCAGGTTGAAGTGCTTGGCGAAAGCATAGTCACGGCTGTCGTGAGCAGGCACAGCCATGATGGCACCTGTACCATATCCTGCCAATACGTATTCGGAAATCCATACTGGGATTGCCTCGCCGGTGAATGGGTTGATGGCGTAACTTCCTGAGAATACACCTGTTACGCTGTGGTTAGCCATACGGTCGAGCTCGGTGCGCTTCTTTACGTAGTCGAGATACTTTTCTACCTCTTCCTTCTGCTCGGCAGTAGTTACCTGTTGAACATATTCGCTTTCTGGAGCCAGAACCATGAAGGTTACGCCAAACATGGTGTCGGCGCGGGTGGTGAAGATGGTGAACTTCACGTCGCTGTCTTTCACTGAGAATTCCACCTCAGTACCCTCGGAACGGCCTATCCAGTTCTTCTGTGTCTCCTTGATGCTGTCGCTCCAGTCGATGGTGTTCAGACCGTCGAGCAGGCGCTGAGAGTAAGCAGATGTTCTCAAGCACCACTGCTGCATTTTTTTCTGGATGACGGGATAGCCGCCTCGCTCGCTCACGCCGTTTACTACCTCGTCGTTGGCAAGTACTGTGCCCAGTCCTGGACACCAGTTCACCATCGTCTCGCCGAGGTAGGCGATGCGGTAGTTCATCAGTATCTGCTGCTTCTTCACGTCGTCGAAGCTGTTCCACTCCTCGGCTGTGAAGTCAATCTGCTCATTCTGAGCCACATTCAAGCCCTCTGATCCTTTTTCTTCGAAGCGCTTGATGAGCTTTTCGATAGGCTGAGCCTTCTGACAGCTGTTGCAGAAGAAGGAGTTGAACATCTTCTGGAAAGCCCACTGAGTCCAATGGTAATACTTTGGATCGCAGGTGCGAACCTCGCGGTCCCAGTCGAAACAGAAACCTATCTTGTCGAGCTGCTCACGATAGCGGTTGATGTTGGCCACGGTTGTTATCTCTGGATGCTGACCGGTCTGGATGGCATACTGCTCGGCTGGCAAACCGTATGCGTCGTAACCCATTGGGTCAAGCACGTTGAATCCGTTCAGGCGCTTGTAGCGGGCATAGATGTCGCTGGCTATATAGCCCAGGGGATGGCCTACATGCAAGCCTGCTCCCGATGGATAGGGGAACATGTTGAGCACATAGAATTTCTTTTTGTTTTCATCCTCGACAACCTTATAGGTCTTGTTCTCGACCCATTTCTGATGCCATTTCTTCTCGATCTCTCTGAAGTTGTATTCCATTGTTTTTTATCTTGTTTATTTTGTTTCCTTTTTCTTTTGTTTCTGATGTCTTGCGAGGAGCTGGCTCCTATATATTAAGGTGTAGCTCCGTTCAAGTTGCAAAATTACCTTAATTTTGTCACACTACAAAATAAAAAGCCATTTTTTTATGGACAACTGTATGAAGTCGGAGGGCAGAAACGCTCGGTTTTGCCCTGCTGCTCTGTTATTTAGCATGCACGCACTTCATGTTCTTTTCCAGTTGTTCTACAGAGCTGGCTCCTACCAGTACGCTGGTTACGCCTTTCTGTTTCAGTATCCATGCCAAAGCTTTTTCGGCCAGAGTTTCGCCCTCTGAGGCTGCCTCGTCGTTCCACTTCTTCAACTGCTCCAGCAGTTCTGGCGTCAGAGCGCTGTGCTTCAGGAAGTGTTCCTTTGCCATGCGGCTGTCCTGAGGGATTCCTTTCAGATAACGGTCGGTGAGAAGTCCTTGTGCCAAAGGCGAGAAGGAGATGAAGCCGATGCCATTCTCGGCACAGTAGTCGAGAGTGCCCTGCTCCTGTGGCTCCTTGTTCAGCATGTTGAGTTTGTCTTGATAGATGAGCAGCGGACAGTCGTGCTCCTTCAGATATTTGTCGGCAAACTTCAAGGCTTCCAAAGGCCAGCGGCTGATGCCTAAGTAGAGCGCCTTGCCTTGTCTCACGATATCGACCATCGCCTGGAGGGTTTCCTCGAGTGGCGTGTTGGGGTCGTAACGATGGCTGTAGAAGAGGTCCACGTAGTCGAGGTTCATGCGCTTGAGGCTTTGGTTGAGGCTGGCCGTCAGATACTTGCGCGAACCCCAGTTGCCGTAAGGCCCTTCCCACATGTCGTATCCGGCTTTGGTGGCAATGAAGAGCTCGTCGCGATAGGGACGGAAGTCATCCTGCATCAGTCGGCCCATGGTTTCTTCTGCACTTCCGTAGGGAGGGCCGTAATTGTTGGCAAGGTCGAAATGGGTAATGCCGTGGTCGAAAGCATAGTGTGTGATGGCACGGCTTCGCTCGTAAGGGTCGACGCCTCCGAAGTTGTGCCAGAATCCCAAACTGATTTTAGGCAGCAAGACTCCGCTCTTGCCGCATCTCTTGTAGAGAGCATCTGCGTCTGCGTAGCGATTGGCAGCTGCGGTGTAGATTCCTTTTACGTCCATATTTCGTGTTTTAATATTTTGTTGTTTTCCGTCTGCGAAGATACAAAGTTTTTTCCATATAACAATTTTTATTGCGAAAAAATATTGTTGGGCGCTTGTTGAAGTTCTTGTCCTTCTTTCTTTGTCTCGTGAGAATTTGGCCCGATTCTCAATGATGGCTGGCTTCGGTCATAATAGACGACCGGGCTTGGTCTTAATAGATGGCTGACGTTGGTCTTAATAGACGACCGAGTTCGGTCTTAATAGACGACCAGAATTGGCCTTGATAGGCGAGGCAAGTCTTTGCCTTGCGGATTTGACTTAAGCAGGAATGTTTTATGAACTCGCAACAAAATCTGAAAACAGTGGCAGGAAAGCTTCTGTATATTTATTCGCGGTTAAATTGTACTTGACTGTGAAAAAATAATTTCCCAGTTGGGAAAAAATATTTTTCCAGTTGGGGCGATATGGTTTTGCAGTTGGGATCTCGTTTTTCGGCAATTACTGCATGAATATACTGCATGAATATGCGTTGTAAGTCTTCGCTCTGGTGTATTGGAAAATCAGGCTCTACTTTCGCAAGTAAGCTCCACACGCCCTCTGAGGGTTACAGAAACTTTTATAAGCAGCACGCCCTGAAAGGGCAGAAGCTCCTAGCCAAGGGCAACGCCCTGGGTATAAAGCATTTAGCAAGACGCCCTGTAAGGGCAAAAGCTTTAAAACTCCAGGCAAATTTTAAAGCTTTTTCCCTTTCAGGTAAGATGTATGGCACTTACTTGCGAAAGTTCTGTCAATAGCTTCTGACATAACTTCTGATTCAAAACAAGGTTTTCTTCGCCTGTGCGCCCGCACACGCGCAGCCCGCGCTCCCGTGTGTATAATATAATGAGAGTGGGGCAGTAAAGTCTCTTATTCTTCACCTCAACTGTTAAATAACTGTTAATTTCCAAACTTTTTCGTCGAAACTCTTGCGTGTTT
>ERZ773209.352-NODE-352-length-33359-cov-98.144427_pt1 | contig 33359 bp, 32 predicted proteins | sample MGYA00511109_ERZ773209 | MGnify/ENA primary metagenome ERZ773209 (study PRJEB29015, sample SAMEA2737786) | human gut metagenome | biome: human gut; feature: human-associated habitat; material: faeces | place: China | collected 2012 ...
AGATAGGTGAAAAATCTGACATGGCAAAATCCTGAGCAACTTTTTGTTGCTCAGGAACTTATAAATAAAGTTAAATCAAAGTGTTGCGGAATTAAGGTTATTGAAAAAATATTGTAGATTATGTAAAAATGCAAGAATGCTTCCTATTGAAGTATATAAACGTATCCCTAAGGTTGCGACTCGTATGACAATCTACTATGCAGATGGAACTAACAGGCTTATTAATACAGGAATCGTTACAATTAATTAGAAAGTAAATTATGACAGCAAAAGAATATTGTATAGCCTTTTGTGAAGGCTACTTCTACGCCCAATTAGGCGAGAGACTTACCAATGGTAAAGTGACAGAACATACACTGGACTTAGCAAAGGAAACGGCTCAAACCTGTATGGAGCAACAGATAGCCTATTCTGCTTTTGATGAAAAGCAAAAGCAGGAGATGAAAGAAAACCTTCATGAATGGGCAGATACAGTGATGCAGGGCTTCAAGAAACGTTTGCGTGAGAGCGGCAGATTGATAGAATCTTGATGATGCGCTAGCCGACAAACAATCGCAACTCTGTTGCGTAGGCACTCATCGGCAGCCCTTTAGGGCACAGGCTTCGCTGCCGATACCAAAACTCTAGCGGAGGCTATAGCGTAGCCAGCTACATCCTCTCGTCCCTGAGGGAAGAGAGGCTTGGTGAGAAAGGTGGAGCCTTCCTTAACGGTAAGGAAGGACGGGTAGGTTTTCGAAAATCTTATAATAAGAACAAAAGTTAAAACAAAAACAATGAACATAATCAAAACAAATATTGAAGGCGTCCTCATTATAGAGCCACGCCTCTTCCGTGATGCTCGTGGCTATTTCTTCGAGAGCTTCAGCGAGCGAGAGTTTGAAGAAAAGGTTGCCCCAATCCTGGGACACAGTGTTCACTTCTGCCAAGACAACGAGTCTATGAGCAGCTATGGCGTGATGCGTGGCCTGCATTTCCAGCGTCCACCATATACCCAGAGCAAGTTGGTACGCTGCGTAAAGGGTAGAGTCCTCGATGTCGCAGTAGACATCCGCAAAGGATCACCAACCTATGGCAAGCATGTAGCCGTAGAGTTGACCGAAGATAATCATGCCCAGTTCTTCATCCCAAAGGGCTTTGCCCATGGTTTCGCAGTCCTCTCAGAAACAGCAGTCTTCCAATACAAGTGTGATAACTTCTATCATCCAGAAGCCGATGGCGGCATCAGTATTCTCGATGAAACCCTCGGTATCGATTGGAAAATCCCAACAGAACATGCCAATCTCTCAGAGAAAGATACAAAGCATGCGATGTTGAAGGACTTCGATTCACCATTTGATATCAATGTAGATTTATACAATTAGAGTCTTATGGCTGATAAAGAAGTTTTAGAGCGAATCCTCTCGATGTTCCCAGAAGAGTTTCAAGACATTTACGATGATACGATACCCGAGGCAAAGGAAGTACGCAAGAAGATGGGGAAGAAGGTTTCTTCCGTAAAGTCCTATTCCTGTGCTATGCCGATGTTTGAAGACATTCGTAAGCTCAACTACAAAGGACAAGCCCAAGTCTGCAAGGCCTTTCACCAATACTTGACGAAGCATCCCAATGTAGTATCTTTCTTTCTCGATCATTTCGAGGAAACTTATTCTCGAATCAATATGAGAGACCTTGAAGAATCCATTGAATGGATAGGCTATGCCGTAACGATATGGATAGCACCATTTCGGAGATTGACTATAACGCCCCTATGACCTTCTTCGATATAGAGAAGGTGATGGGAAAGGTAATCAGTAAAGAGCTGAAGAGCAATTCTCTAAAATAAGATATGCATGTCATTGATTTGTCATCTAGTAAATAGAGTAGACGCCTTGCTCGCATGAAAGATGAGGATAAGGACTATAAGTCTATGCTTCCATGTTACTATGTTGAAAAATCCGATGATGTGAAGGAGTGCGCTTAGGCAATCCTTCACTCTAAAAATGATAATAAAATAACTTTTTCAAAAACAGATACGTGTAACTACTTGTAAAATAGTGGGGTCGCTGTAATGGTGATATGCGTTTTTCAGTATAAATTTATATAAAAATCGAACAATATGAATATAGCATTATTGATAGCCGGTGGTTCCGGCAATAGAATGGGACAGGATATCCCAAAGCAGTTTATGCATGTAGATGGATGTCCAATTATTATCCATACAATGAGATGTTTTCAATCTCACCCTGATATAGATGCAATTGCTGTTGTATGCCTTAAAGGTTGGGAAACAGTTTTGCAAGCTTATGCCAATCAGTTTTGTATAGACAAGCTGAAATGGATATTTCCAGGTGGAAAATCTGGTATGGAGTCTATTCATAATGGTATCTATGGTTTAAAAACTGAGGGTTGTAATAACGAAGACTTGGTTCTTATTCATGATTCTGTTCGTCCATTGCTTGGACAGGAAATCATCAGTAATAACATTGCAACTTGCAAAGCTTATGGTTATGCCATCACTGGTATTCAGTGTCGAGAGGCTATCTTGGAAAGTGAGGATGGTTTTTCTTCGACAACAAGTATTCCACGTGACAAACTTGTTCGAACACAGACACCTCAAACGTTCCGACTTGGCAATATCATTAAAGTTCATGAGGAGGCAAAACAAAAAGGAATTGTTGATAGTGTAGCTTCTTGTACTCTTATTGCAGAAGTAGGTGGAATAGAGATGCACATTGTTCCTGGGTCAGAGAAGAATATCAAGATAACAACAGTTGAGGACTTGGAAATCCTTAAGGCATTGATACATACAAGTAAAGAAGAATGGCTGAAATAAATTTAGGAAAAATAGATGGTTGCAATATCCTCATTACTGGTGCCACAGGACTAATAGGCTCTTGTATTGTGGATGCATTGATGAAGAATGCTGGTTGCCATGTTTATGCAGCGGGAAGAAATCTAGAACGAGCAAAAACAAAGTTCGGGACTTATTTTCAGAGTAAAAGGTTCCATTTCCTTCAGTATGATGTTGAAAAGCCTTTGGATGGGAATGTGGTTTTTGACTATATTATTCATGCTGCAAGCAATGCTAGTCCAAATTTCTTCGCATTGAATCCCGTTGGAGTGATCATGTCGAATATTATGGGCACAAAGAATTTGTTGGACTATGGTCGAACTCATGGAATGAAAAGATTTCTTTATGTCTCTTCAGGTGAGGTTTATGGCAATGGCGATGTTGAGGAATGGAAAGAGGATGATAGCGGATATGTAGATTGTATGACGATGCGCTCTTGTTATCCTACATCTAAACGTGCGGCAGAAACGCTATGTGTAGCTTACATGCATCAGCATAATGTAGATGTAGTTGTTGCTCGTCCATGCCACACTTATGGACCTGGATTTACCGAGAGTGACACTAGGGCTTTTGCCCAGTTTGTGCGCAATGCTCGTAAGCATGAAAACATTGTATTGAAGAGTAAAGGCGAACAATATCGGTCATGGCTCTATGTGAAAGATTGCGTATCGGCTATATTGACCATATTGTTGAATGGTCAGAATGGTGAGGCATATAATGTTGCAGACAAAGAATCTTGTATAACAATCCGAGAATTGGCTGAAACGATAGCTGATATAGGAGGGGTAAATGTCGTTTATGATGTACCCTCGGATGTCGAGAAACAGGGATTCTCTGTTATACGCAAGGCTGTATTTGACACAAGTAAACTTGAAGCCTTGGGATGGAAACCGCAATATTCGTTGCAAGATGCATTAGTGGAAACAATAAACGGATAGATATGTTTGGAAAAATCAGAAGAATCATTAGTCTCCTTAATACAATAAGCATTACAAAAACCATATATCTGAATTTTAAGGTGTTCCCTGGGAATATAGCAAAGAAACTTCCAATATATGTGGGGAAAAATGTAGATATTAATGAAGTATACAAAGGCTGTATCGAGATCCAAAAAGACTTGGAGATAAAAAGAGGTATGGTAAGATTCGGAATTTGTCCTATTCCTATGGTTTCGGACAAGAATCTTGTTACACTTCTCCGCATATCTCCAAAGGCCAAGTTGATATTTGGAGAAAATGTTAAGATTTATACGGGCTGTTCTGTGATTGTAACTTATAAAGGAGTGATGAGCATAGGCAGTGATTTCCTTATAAATCAGAAGTCGCTGTTATACTGTGCTAATTCAGTTACCATTGGTGATCATTGCCGCATTGGTTGGGAAGTTCAACTCTATGATTCGAATTTCCATTTTATATATGATAGTATCAATCATCGTATTGGTAATGCAATGGGAAAAGTCGTTATTGGGCACAATGTGTGGATAGGTAATCGTTCTACTATTTCAAAGGGTGCTGTAATCCCTGATTATAGTATTGTTGGTAGCAACTCTTTCGTATCAAAGATATTATCAAATGAAAACGGGGGAGGAATTTGGGCAGGAATGCCTGTTAGCTTGAAACGAGAAGGTTTTTATCTAATATTGAATGATGAATTCCAATATGACCTATTCTTGCGATTGTCGGAAAGTGGTGAAAAGTTTATTGAAAAGAATTTGTCAGAAGAAGAATTCAAAAGTTTACTTCACTTGTAAACTTTTGAATTCAAAACTGACTACGAATAAGATTATATTCAATTGTTTTATAAATGGAAAAGAATCAAAAAGAACTTGTAAAATATAAGAAGATCTTAAATGAAACAATGAAAGCTTTTATTGCTTTTTGTGATATGCACAATCTGCAATACTATGCATGTGCCGGATCTTGTTTAGGAGCAATAAGACATCATGGTATTATCCCATGGGATGACGATATTGACATCATAATGCCAAGAGAATCCTATGATAGGTTTCTTTCTCTGCGAAGTAAATTAGCTATGACAAATTTTGATATTCTAAGTCCTGAAGTTCCAGGCTATTATTTGTCTTTTGCAAAATTTATAAACAAAAATACCACTATTGTCGAGACTGCAGAATTCCCTTTTGTAATAGGTGTCTTTGTGGATATTTTTCCACAGGATTTAGTAGGAGACACTACTCTTGCAAAGATGTTGATGGCGAAGAAGCGCAAGGCATTTAGCAAATATAGCTTAGCTATAGAGAAGCATAGCCTTTCAACAGCCTGTGGATTATTAGTGAAGTTTAGAATTAAGTCTTTTCTAAATTATTGCATTTATTCGCTGTTCAGCAAGTCGTTAGCTAAAAAACATTTTGATGATTTCAAAAAGTTGGATTTAGAAATACGGAATATAAAAGGAAATAAATGCATGTGCTATGATGGATTCTATGAGTTCGAAAAAGAGGTATGTGAGCCAAGTTGGTTTGGGGATGGTGTGGAAGTTCCTTTTGAGGACTATACAATAAAAGTACCGAAAGATTATCATGCATATCTCACACATATGTATGGTGATTACATGACTCCTCCTCCAATTGAGAAACAAGTCTCTCATCATTATTTGTATTTTATGGACTTGGAGAAACATTGGGCTATCAATGATATAATGAAACTCAATCTGGAAAAGCAAGAAAAAATAGAATACATATATGAATAATTCAAATCAAGATAACAGCAAGCGTATAGCAAAAAATACATTGTATCTTTTCTTCCGTATGTTTTTAGTGCTTGCTGTTGGCCTATACACTTCAAGAGTAGTATTGGAGGCTCTTGGAGTGGAAGACTATGGATTGTACAATGTTGTAGGTAGTATTGTCGTGCTTTTTGGCTTTTTACAGCAAGCTCTCAATAATGCAACTTATAGGTACTTAGCTTATGGAATAGGTGTAGGTGATAAAGAAGTTTTGAGAAACACCTTTTCAATGGCAATCAATGCACATTTAATACTTGTGGGGATTATATTGCTATTGAGTGAAACTTTGGGACTGTGGTTTCTTTACAATAAACTTGTCATTCCTATAGAAAGAATGGATGCCGCCATATTTGCCTACCAAATGTCTATACTTTGTTGTTGCGTAAATATTATCAAGACACCATACAATTCCTCAATCATAGCCCATGAAAAGATGAATTTCTATGCTTATACAAGCATTATTGAAGTCGTATTGAAACTATTGATAGTATACCTATTAATTATAGGCGACTTTGACAAGTTGAAGCTATATTCTTTTCTTATATTGGTTGTGACACTACTTATGTTGCTTTGGTATTATCTACAATGCAAGAAACTTTTTCCTGAATGCCATTATCAGAAACATTGGGATGGCTCCTTAATTTCTAATATGGTGAAGTATTCAGGTTTAAGTATTATCGTAAATCTGGTAGATGTGAGTGTTAATCAATCCATAGTGTTTTTCTTTAATATATTTTTTGGATTAGTAGCCAATGCTGCATTAGGAATAGCCAATCAGGTTAATAGCCAACTTACGAATTTCTTGAATAGTTTTACCCAATCCTACGGACCTCAGATAATCAAGTCCTATGCTTCGGGAGACAAGAAATATTTTATGAATTTAATGTTTTCATCCTCTAAGTTTTCATATTATCTCTTGCTTATGGCTTCAGTCCCAGTTCTCTTAAATATAGATTTTATATTAGAGTTGTGGTTAAAGAATCCTCCTGAGGGTGCTGGTACATTTTTCATGGTGGTCATATGGTATTCCTTGGTAGATGCTTATAGTGCTCCTCTTTGGACAGGTGTTCATGCTACAGGCAACATTAAGGGACATCAGATATTAATGGCTTCTATAAAGATTCTCAACATTCCTTTGGCATATATATTATTAAAACTTGGTTGTCCTGCTTGGACTGCTTTGTTATTGAAGGTAGTACTTAATGTAGTATGTTCTGTAGTGCGTCCGTGTTATGTGCGTAAACTATATGGTTTGCCTTTGGCTAAATATTTTAAGGAAGTGTTGGGAGTAATCTATTTGACGACAATAATAATTCTTCCTTTGCCTTTTTATTTGGCTCACTGTATGGAAAACAGTTGGATAAAATTCTTCTTTACATCAATTCTATTTGTAGTTATAGCAATACCTGTTATCTATATGTTAGGATTCAATGCGAAAGAACAGGGATTGATTAGGAATGTTGTCCAAAACAAGATTATAAATCGATTTAGAAAGAATTAAGCATTATCATGATTCATGACCGAGTACACTTCTATAGCTCATGCGATATGAGCATCCCGATGTACATCAATCGTATGTCTGAGGTCGTCAAATCCTATGAGGATGGCAAACGGCCTGATGGCATCAATGACTACTTGGAGATGTTTCATATAGTGCAGTTCATAGAGCATGAGAAATATCCTGCTGATTGGGAAGAAAGTCGTATTGCTGGTGTCAAGCAATATAAAGGTAAAGTTGCTGCTTATTTCTCCCAGTTGAAACCTAAAGAGTTTCCTGCTCTTTATGCAGAAGCAGAAAGAGGCTATCAATCTACTATCTGGCAAATCATAGACACTTTCAAGATTAAAGGGCTAATTACAGAGCCTGTGCTGCGTGAAATCTTGGCAGAACATCCTTGGAAGTTGAAAGATTTGCTGAAGTATTCTTGGATAGTGGAGAAGAATAATGCACTATTGGCTGGGCTGCTTAAGGAAAACGAGCATACGGCGGAATGGTTGCTTGAGGAATATGTCGAGGATGATAGGTTAGACAATCGGAAGAAGTTGTACTTCCCGAAGTTTTTGACTGGTCAAGACAAGGATGCCATCATCCGCAATTATGTCAATTCCGACAAGGCCAATCTCAATTATGTGCGCTTGGTTCTTGCTGCAAAGCGAAGCGCTGATTTCCCTCTCCATCCTTTGACCATCAAGGCTGCAAGGAAAAAGGAAAAGGCTCTGAATGAAGCCATCTTTGCGATGGGAGCTGTGCATGTGGCAAGTTACGGCGTAGCTCTTACTGTAGAACAGAATGCTCCTGTAAGGGAACGTAAGGTTGATGAAGAGGGCCGGACGATGTTCGTCTATAACAAAAAGTTCATAGATGATTGCAAGGATGCCACGGTCATCTATTATTGCGGTCAAGTGTTTGAGTTTACCGAACCATACGGTTTCATAACTCTTATATCCAAGGATGCGGAAACGGATGCTTTTGAGAAGGTGACAGGTCTTCATGCTCGGAATGCCTATGATTTGGATATGGCATTTCGGATGCGGGAAAACATGTCGTATTTACAGATGCAAGCGTTGGAATGTGCTTTGCTTGATACTGATAGAAATATAGAAGGTGTTATCAAGGCATTCTATGAGGATTTTCTGAAGACTGAATATGGTTATAAAGGCTTGTCACTGACTTTGCCCAAGCATGACGATTCGCTGATTTTGAAGATAAGGAGTCTGGCGATAGAGATGGATGCCGTAGCTCACCAATATGACTGTTATGTGAATTATGGCTCCATTGATAAGGACATCGTGGAGTTGACACCTCCTCAAAAGTTGACGGAAACTAAGAGTCTCTTATCACATCGCTATTGCATATTGAATAGGGACAATACAGACGTTTGGTATTTGATTTATCTTTTCTTTGGTAGCCAGAGTATGCTTTTCTTTGTAGAGCCTTGCAAAGATGCTCATTTCAGAAATTATTATGAATTTCTGGAGAACGGAATAGAGGTGAAATATGAGGATTACGAGAATTATCAGAGACCGGATATCGACAGATTGTTGGAAAAGGGCTATCTCGTAAAAGATGAGAAGGGTATTTTGCGATGTGTGAAGATGCGTGAAGTTAGGCTCCTGAAGCATTTGTATGAATATGGTGCATGTTCTTACTGGGGGTATCCTAAGGAAGAGCGCATGATACTTGATGATATGGTTTCGAAAGGTTGGATTAGCTTAGACAATCATTTGCTAAGTCCAGCCGAGCGAGATTACTTTAGTTATTATTTGAACAATGAGAAGTTTACGAATGGTCCTGCCATCCGCAACAACTATGCGCACGGCACAACTCCTTCTTATTCTGAAGAGAAGCATTTGCATAACTATTTGCAGCTTCTTATATTGTTTGTTTTGTTATTATTAAAAATCTCTGAAGACCTTGATATGAAAAGGTATTTGGAGAAATATGAATTAGAATAAACTTATATGCAAATTATATCATTAATTCAAGGACTTTGGGTAGCTTTGATTATCCTTATGTTCTTCGTAAAATTGCGTACGGGTATCTGCCTTTATGTGGCATATATGATACTTGTGCCCTATATGAATATAAACTTGGGTATTAATTTACAATGGAATATGGTGAATGTTCTGTTATTGGTTGCTTTTTTCTTGTCTTACAAAAAAGGAAATAAAGTTTCATTGAGTTTTAAACCATATACGCCATTCTTATTTTTGTTTATAGCCCAGTTGATGGAGATGCCTTTCCAGGAAGGTGTTCCTTTTGATTATGCTTTTAATGACTTTCGTTTGCAGTTGATGACATATTTGATTTTACCATTTGTCATTTGGAATTATTCTGCGAAAGATCCAAAACTAGGGGAACAATTAAAGAAAACTGTAGTCATTAGTATTTGTATAGCCTTTGGTTATGGTTTGTTTTTGACAACAACAAATGGTCAAAATCCTTATCAAATGGTGCTTATGGCTGCCAATGGTGAAGTTTGGAATGAGTCGTATGCCGAAGTTGGTGGCGGTCGAATGTTTGGACGAATATCATCTGTCTTTGGTCATCCTATGACGTATGGCTTGTTCTTAGGTATGGCCTTTATCTATATTTATACCATAAGAGATTATTTTAAAAAGTATATATGGGTAATTTTGATGTTGGGTATTATTGCTGCAATTTTCCTTTGTGGTATTCGTAGTCCTATTGGTGCATTCTTTGCAACAGTTTTAGTGTTTTTACTGCTTAACCATCAAGTAAAGTTAATGGTTCAAGTAGCTATTGTGGGTTGCTTGGTATATGCAGTTATTTCTTCTATTCCTGAATTAAATAGCTATGTTGAATCAATTTTTTCAGATAAGAAATCTGATGTTTCTGGCTCATCTTGGGAATTGAGATTAATGCAGTTGGAAGGTTGCTTAGCTGAAATACGTAATAATCCGTTGTTTGGAAAAGGATATGCATGGGTAGGTTGGTATCTAACTAATTTTGGTGACCATCCAGTTATACTTGCTTTTGAGAGTCTTATATATGTTATACTTTGTAATAGCGGTTTTATAGGAATTATTATTTGGGGCATTTTCTTGATAAAATTATTCAAAAATACCGCAAAAATTTCTAAAAATAAAGAGATTGTGATTTTTACAATCACGCTTACCACATATTATTTAGCTTATTCTGTTATTACTGGTGAGTATGGCTATATGAAATATCTCATATTATTTTATACATTTATCTTATTGGAAGATAAATCTGTTAATAGTGAAGAACCGTCAAATAAAATAAATATTAAATGAAAGTACTTTGGTTTGAAATATCTACTCCTTCACGGTACCTTAATACAGGACATGTAACTGCTGGTTGGCAAGATGCATTGGAAAATATCGTTGCAACTAGCAATGACATAGAACTTTATATAGCTTTTGAAAGTCATGTGCCTGCAGATGTGAAGATTGTTGAAGGTGTCACTTATATTCCAATGATTACCCGTTATTCCTTTTGGGAACAGAAAATCGGACAGCATACTTGGAGTATTAATGAGCGAAAAGTAATACAACAAGGAAGGAAAGTAATTGAACAATACAAGCCAGATGTGATTCAAGTATTTGGAAATGAGTGGCCTTTTGGTTTGTTGGCTCAATATACAGATATACCTTTAGTTGTTCATATTCAGGGCAGTATAATTCCTTATGATAATGCGCTTTATCCACCTAAATATAATGGATATACAATGGTGAAAGCTGCTGGTCTAAACTTGCGTAAAGATTGGCATCGTTTTACGGGATTCAATAGGGAAAAATCTCGCCTTGATATGGAAAAGCGAATTTGGAAGATTGTTCACCATTTTATGGGCAGAACATGTTGGGATAAAGCTTTGGTTAATATGCTCACCAAAAACGCTACATATCATCATGTAGAAGAGGCTTTACGTCCTGATTTCCTGCATTCCCAGAAATTATGGAAAATTCCGCCTGCTAATGCAAAATTAAGATTGCTAACTACAGGATGCTCCTCTTTTTGGAAAGGAGTTGATGTGATGCTTAAGACTGCTCATGTATTGAAAGAGGCTGGAGTTGATTTTGAATGGCATGTAGCTGGTAGCTTGGGTGAGGAGCTAATGCAAGTGGTAGAGTCTAAGGAGAAGTTGAAGTTTGTAGAGAATAACATCCAGTTTCTGGGATTCTGTACTCCTGAGAGATTAATTGACGAAATGTGTCAATCTACAATGTATGTACATACTGCGTATATAGAGAATAGTCCAAATTCCATTTGTGAAGCGCAGATGATTGGTATGCCGATTGTTTCAACTATGGTAGGCGGAATTGCTACTTTGGTTCGTAATGGTGTTGAAGGTGACTTGCTTCCTGCCAATGATCCTTGGCAGATAGCCAATGCTATTGTGGAATTGGCAACAAATAATGATAGAATGAAATCTTATTCTGAACATTCTCGTCAACATGCATTAGAGAGACATAATCCTGAACATATTCTTCAGCAGTTATTAAAATGTTATAAGGACTTAATTAGAAAATGAAAAAGTTTCTTTATTATTTGATTCGTTATCAATCACGCTTTTGGCGATGGAATCTTTGGTCGACGATTTGGCAAAAATGTCAGGTTATACGGTCTGAATGGATAGCAGCAAAGATGGCGGAGTGTGGTCAAGGTGTTTTCTTTATCAAGATTGGTATGATTAATTGCCCGGAATTTATTCATATAGGAGAGTATACAAATTTTAGTAAGGATATTTGGCTCACAGCTTGGCGTACAGAGAATTGCTCCTGCAAGCCTTTCTTGAAAATAGGAAGGCATTGTGCTTTTGGCGCATATAATCATATTACATGTGCAAATAGGGTTGTAATTGGTGATAATTGTTTAACAGGAAAGTTTGTGACTATAACCGATAATTCTCATGGTCAAACAGATTATGGCAGTCTTTGCATGCCACCAAGTAAACGGTCTGTTACCTCCAAAGGACCTGTTATCATAGGCAACAATGTGTGGATTGGTGATAAAGCAACGATTCTACCAGGAGTAACTATTGGGGATGGAGTGGTTGTGGCAGCTAATGCTGTTGTAACGAAAGATGTTCCTGCCTATAGTGTTGTAGGTGGTAATCCTGCAAGAATATTAAAATCTTTTCATGAAATGTAGCCTATGTACATCAAAAATATAACAATCAAAGGTTTCCGCAATTTTGGTGAAAATGTTGTGGAGTTTCATGAAGGCATCAACGTGCTGATTGGCCACAACAATGCGGGCAAAAGTAATATGTTGAGAGCTATGCAGCTTGTGTTAGAACCTCATTGCAGATGCCGCAGATTACAGACTAGCGACTTTTGTAAAAATACAAAGTTAGAAGTTCTGAAGTCTCATTCTCCAAAAGTGGAAATCTCTGTAGTATTGGCTAAAAGTAAAGAGGATGAGCAAGTTGACGACCTGCGTATGGTTGCTAACTGGTTGATAAAAATGGATACTGACTATGAGGCTCAACTAACATACATCTTTGCTTTACAAGAAGGAAAAGAAGAGGAATATATAGATGCTGTCAAGAATTTGGAAGACGTTCATGAAGTTTGGACCATCATAGAAAGAAAATTCATAAGATATTATACGTATTCGTTATTGGCTGGTGATTTGATTCATCCTTCAAAACCAGAAAGTGAGAATATTGATAAATTCGATTTTCAATTTCTTGGTGCGTTGCGTAATGTAGAGGATGATTTGTTTTCCTCTCGCAGTCAATTGCTTCATGACGTTCTTTCATTCTTCATAGACTATGAAATAAAATCGGATTCAGATTTGGTTGAACAAGATAAGAAAGACCAGATTGAAACTAAAGAAAATGAGACATCTCAAAAGGCAGATGAACTTATTGAAATATTGAAGCAACGTTTGAGCAAAGGAAAAGATACAATGCTTGAATATGCCAAGAATACGGGCGCATCTTTTAATGGTGCAGAACCAGACTTCTCTGGGATATTTAGTGATTATGACCTTTTCAATGCCCTTCGCTTGATAGTGAAGTATACAACAGGCTTTGATGTGCCTATCCAGAATAATGGACTTGGCTACAACAATTTGATATTTATCTCTCTCTTACTTGCAAAAATGCAAGCTGATACCGATGGCAATTATTTAGGGAGTAGTGCAAAACAGTTTCCGATTTTGCTTATAGAGGAACCTGAGGCTCATTTGCATCCATCTATGCAATATAAGTTTTTAAAATTTCTTAAGGATAACTATAAGAAATATCATAGGGCTCGACAGATTTTTGTTACTACTCATTCTACTCAGATTACTTCTGCCATTCTTTTGGAGGAGATGATTTGTCTTCATTCCGACACTCCAGGCACAACATCGGTTTGTTATCCTGGTCGAGTATTTACTGATGATGACGAAGGAATAAAGTCGAAGAAATTTGTACAACGTTTCCTTGATGCAACCAAGTCGGATATGCTGTTTGCAAACAAGGTCATCATGGTAGAAGGGTTGGCGGAAGAGTTGCTCTTGCCAGTAATGGCAAATTATATGGGCTTCTCCTTAGAAGATGAACATGTCGCAATCGTCAGTGTCGGTAATCGCTATTTCAAACATTTTCTCAAGTTGTTTGATATCCAAGAGTCTCATTTTGCAATACCAACAAAAGTTGTTTGCATAACGGACAGAGACCCTGTAAGAAAGAAAAAAACAGGTGGAAAGTTTAAGCAGTGTTATCCTTATGAGATTGGGATTAATCCTGAAAACTATGAATATAGTATTAATGCCAAGGAAGAAATACGTAAATATTCAACTCATAAGAGCATAAGGGTGTTTAGTCAGGATAAGGATAAAGGTAAAACTTTTGAGTATGATCTTGTTTTGTATAATCCGAAATTAGAACTGTTGCTAACTGAATCCATGTCAAATAAGCGAGAGTTGAAAAAGTTAATGAGTCAAGAATCTTTGGCAGACATGATTGATGAAATGAGAAGTTCCGAAGAGAATAATCGTATAGTAGCTTCTGTTAATTTGTCATCATGGTCTGATGAAGAGAAGATGAAGGCTATTGTAGCATCAAGATACCTCAATTCGGTAGGCAAAGGAGAAAATGCCCTGGAATTGAGTGTTGCGCTAAAAGACAATTTCGAATTGGCTGATGATGATCCAGAGAAGAAAGTATTCAATGTTCCTAAATATATACAAGATGCACTGATATGGTTACTGAAATAAATTCAGAAGACAGAATACCTGTAGATTGCCATTTTAAGGTCACGGCAGGGCCGGGTGCAGGCAAGACACATTGGCTTATAAATCATATAAAGAATGTTTTAGCACATTCTGACAGGTTGGGAAAGTGTGGAAAGATAGCATGTATCACTTATACTAATGTAGGCGTCGATACTATTGTGCGCCGACTAGGATTGACAACGAAAGGTGTTGAGGTATGTACGATACATAGTTTCTTTTATAATAACATTGTAAAGCCGTATCTTTGGCTTATTGCTGATGATGAGGGCTTCAACCTTGATTTGCTGAAAGGTGAGGATGATAGGTTTGATTTTTCATATCCTACATTGGAAGCTATTAAGAAAGAAAGTAATCAGCAATATGCAAAAGATGATCTTTTGAAGTTTGCCATAAGAAATGCAAGATGGAGAATTGACGAGCATGGTGATATTGTATGTAAACCTAAACGTGCCATGAAAGCAAATGCTAGGGGAACATTCCTTTCTTCAAAAACTTATCTTGCCTATAAAAAGCAAGCGTGGGCTAAGGGACTGATGCATTATGATGATGTTATCTATTTTGCATACAGATTGTTTGAACGAATACCATTCATTCAGGAAGTTATAGCTCGAAGATTTCCTTTCTTGTTTATTGATGAGTTTCAAGATTCTCATCCGATACAGGTTGGACTAATCAAGAAACTGTCTGAACGTGGTTCGATAATAGGTGTGATTGGTGACCCAGCTCAGTCTATCTATCAATTTCTGGGAGCAGATGTTACCCAGTTTAACACATTTACTCTTCCTCATTTACAAGAGTATGTGATAAACGGAAATAGAAGAAGCACTATAAAAATAGTAGATTTTCTAAACTCTATACGTGGAGATTTACAGCAAGTACCGCATAGAACTGCCCAAGGTGAAGTTCCTGCATTATTGGTAGGTAGTCACATCGACAATTATCAAAAAGTTCAAGAGATAATAGGAACAGATGTTTATGCTTTGTCATACGACAACTTGAATGCGAATTCTCTTAAGAAAATGATGAATGCGAATGCCCAAGATAAGCATTTGATTGATAATATTATCGATTCAAATGAAGAAAGAAAGACAGTTGTAGCAACCTATATCAAGGCTTTAGAGCATGCCAAAGCTAAGAAATTTAAAAAAGCTTTCGATTTGCTTGCAAGATTGGATGTTGATATCAAGGATGCTGTTGTTAAAATACATAGTTTGCTGTCTTCTTATGATGATATCAGCAAAATGTCTTTGTATGAATTTTACGACTATCTTAATATTACGTTTGGACTAAGTATGGCAACGTTGAAAAAAGGACAGGCACAAACATTTTACAATAGTCATCAATATTCTCAGCTTGCTATGTGTGTAAATCACGAGGATGATGATGGTATTCAAAGGACTATTCACAAGGCAAAGGGTGACGAATTCGACAATGTCATGGTTTGTCTTGGTGATGAAAAGGCACTTGATTTCTTCTTGCAACCCGATTTGTTGAATAATGAATCGCATAGAGTTTACTATGTAGCAGCAAGCAGAGCAAAGGAAAGACTATTCTTCTCAATACCTTTATTGAGCAACGGCATAAGAAAAAAAATAGAAAAATTAGGTATAGAAATTAAATAAATATAAAATATGAAACCAGAGATTATTGCATTTTATCTTCCTCAATTCCATCCATTTAAGGAAAATGATGAATGGTGGGGAAAGGGATTTACTGAGTGGACTAATGTAGGTAAGGCAAAGCCTTTGTTTAAGGGTCATAATCAGCCAAAAGTTCCTACAGAATTAGGCTATTATGATTTGCGTTTGCCTATAGTTAGAGAGCAGCAGGCTGAATTGGCAAAGGAAGCTGGTGTAACAGCTTTTTGTTATTGGCATTATTGGTTTGGTAATGGTAAACGATTGATTGCTGATATTTTTGATGAAGTCTTAAATTCTGGAAAACCAGATTTTCCATTTTGTCTTGGATGGGCAAATCATTCATGGTTTGCAAAGACATGGGATAAGAATTCTAAAGACAAAGATAAGTTGTTGATGAAACAGACGTATCCAGGTATTGAAGATCAAAAAGCGCATTTTGAATTTCTGCTTAAAGCTTTTAAAGATCCTAGATATGTAAAAATAGACGGCAAACCATTTCTTTATATTTTTGATCCGATTCATTTACCACAAGATTATCTGGAGAATTTCAAACAGTGGGCAAAAGATGCCGGATTCCCTGGATTGTATTTGGTCGCAAATTTGTCTATAACAGATAATGAGAAGGATTTTTTGGCTAAAGGGTATGATGCAGTAACGTTTAAGCGTATTTTATACTATAATAAATTTACATCAGGTAATATAAACAATGCATTGTTGCGTAAATTCTTTACTGCTATAGCAATGGCAAAAGGCTTCTTGTTAAATATGCCAAAGTTTATAGTAGATTACCGCAAGTATTATCACAATTTTGTTACTCCAAAAGAAGTGCAGGAAGAAGTTATTCCTCAAATTGTACCAGGATGGGATCATTCCCCAAGAAGTTCCGAAAGAGCTGTCATTTATACGAACAATACACCTGAGTATTTTGAAAAGCATTGTGAGGAAGCTTTAAATGCTATAAAGGATAAAAAACATAAAATTGCGATTTTGAAGTCTTGGAATGAATGGGGAGAAGGCAATTATATGGAGCCGGATTTGGTATATGGTAGAGGATTTATCAATGCATTGAATAGAGCAATAAATAAAATATTCAAAGGATAATTTTAGGGCGTATGGTTAAAGTTAGTATTATTATGCCTGTATATAAAGCAGCGCATTTTATAGAAAACAGTATTTCTTCTTTTGAAAATCAAACACTGTCTGATTTTGAGCTGATTTTGGTTAATGATTGTTCGCCAGACTCTTCTTTGCAGATTATTAAAAGATATGCAGAAAAGAAATCTAATATCAGAATAGTAGATCTAAAGGAGAACTGTGGGCCTATGTATGCTCGTTTTGAAGGTTGTGAAATAGCACAAGGAGAATATATCACTTTTTGTGATTCTGATGATAATTTGCCTAATGATGCTTTGGAAATTATGTATGCAAAGGCTGTGCAAACTAATGCTGATATAGTTTCTGGTACAATAGATTACATTCAATTAGCCGATGGTTCTCATTCTCTTTGGAAATCGTCTTTAAAATATGGTTCAGATCAAAATGCTACGATGAAGTCTCTCCTCAAAAATGAGTATAGGCATAATATTGTTGGTAAGCTGATTAAAAGAGAACTATTACAAAACTATAAGTATAGTAATGTTAAAGGATTGCGCTATTTTGAAGATTTCGTATTGATGTATGAAATGGTAAATAATGCAAAGAATTTTGTTTGTATTGATGATGTTGTTTATAATTATATCCAAACAGAAGGTTCTTCAACAATGTTGGGAATGAGTGATACAAGATTAGATAACATCATTTATGCACATAGTTTAATATTTCAATTGATTAGCGAAAAACATGCTTCATTAATGAAGTATTGTTATGCAAATTATCAGAAGCGGTTTATATCACTTTTGTTTAGAGGACACGTAAATAAAAAAAGTTTTATGAGATGTTTGGAAAAATATCATTTAGAAGAGGTGTTAAGTTTGCATCGAATATTTGAGTCAAATAATATTGTTGATTCTGTAAAACTGGCATTAGTGTTGCTCTTTTCTCCAATATTAAGTAAAAAAAGGTATGATTATGAGTGTAGTTAAGCGATTTGTTAAAAATAACCCTTTTTTGTTTGCTACAATGAAAAAGGGTCTGCTATATGTACGATATGCACAATCTCTGTTTGAAACTTCTCCATATAAAGGACTTCAGAAAAAGAATTTCTTGGATGTTGTTGAGATAAAGAAAAAAGGACATCATTGTTATTTTGGTTATTATGATAAATCACCAATCAATCTTTCTGGAACGAAAGTGGCATATTTAGATGTTTTGGATAATGTTAAACCTGGCTATAGCGCTGATGTTTGTGTCTTTTATTTAAATACAGGAAAAAGTAAAGTCGTAGGACATACGACGGCATGGAATTGGCAGCAGGGGTGTATGGTTCAATGGGTAAATGATACGCAAGTGTCTTATAACAAATATAATCATGAATCTAACTCTTATGTAACAGTAATAGTTGATGTAGAAGACTCTGCTGCTGTTCGTGAAATCAACCGTTCTGCTTACTTTTTTAATTCTTCTCATACAAAATACCTTTCTTTGAATTTTTTCCGATTAGATATTTATGCTAAAGGATATGGATATCCTTATCAGGTAGATAGCATGGAATGGAATAAAGATGGTATATGGGAAGTAAATGTTGAATCAAATACTTCAAAACTGATTTTGTCATTAGAGCGAGTTGTTAATTACAGACCAAAAGATTATCTGAAACTTCAGCATTATATTAATCATGTAGCTTATACTCCTGATGAAAAGTCAATTATCTTTATTCATAGATGGCAAGTGAAGGGTGGTGAATTTGTGTCTCGATTGCTGTTGTATCATTTAGATACGGATGTATTGGAAACATTGCTTGATTATGGACATGTGTCGCATTATTGTTGGAAAAATGCTGAAACCCTCTTTATATATGCTACGAATGAAAAAAATATGAAGGGGTATATGGAGGTCAACATAGTTACTAAAAAGGTACGAACGATTGAAGGCCTTCCTGATGAGGATGGGCATCCTTCATTTTCTCAAGATAGAAAGATAATATTAACAGATACATATCCTAATAAAGGACGAAAACAGTATGTCTTTCTATTTGATACAACAAAGTGTTGTTTGTATGTTTTGGATACTTTGTGGTCTCCTTTTAGATATTTTAATGAAAACCGATGTGATCTGCATCCACGTTGGAGCTATGATAATAAGTATATATGCGTAGATAATACTGCATCAGGTTTTCGTTCTTTAAAGTTATATAGAGTAAAATGAAAGTATCTATAATCATGGCAAGTTGCAATCCAAATAGAGAAAAGTTGGATGCTGCCGTAAAATCAATCCTTAATCAAACATATAAGGATTATGAACTAATAATAGTGGACGATGGCTCGAAAGAAAGTTTGAAACCTATGATAGCTTCCATTTCATCTGATTCTCGTATAAAGTTTTTCAGAATCCCTAATTCTGGTTTGGGAGCAGCTTTAAATTACGGAATTAAAAATTCGTCTGGTCAATATATTGCCCGCTTGGATGATGATGACAGAATGGTTGCTAATAGATTGGAGAAGCAGGTTTCATATCTTGATCATCATTTAGATGTTTCATGCGTGGGAACGATGCATTATGATTTATATGGAAACAAATATTATAAGCACCGTCATTTTCCGGTAAAGCATGATGATATAGTCAAGTCTTTATTAAACTTTAGATTTGCTTTGGCCCATACAACTTTGATGTTCCGTAGAGATGCTTTTGATAAAATAGGTGGTTACAGAATTCCACGTGGTGGACAAGATTTGGATTTGGAGTTACAATTGGGAACCGTTGGAAAATTGGCAAACATTGATGAGTATTTGAATTATTACACAATGTCTGCCACAGGACTAGGTACGGTGAATCCTAAGAAATATGAGGCGTATTTGTTTGCCCTTCAGGATGTTTATAATAGAAAATTGTTTCCTCAATATCAATCAATAGCAAAATCTTCAATAGAGAAATTACAGGCTATAGATAATAGTTCTTTAAAATCTTGGAGAGAAAAGCTTAAACGTTATCTCCTAATTTTAAGAGTGAGATTGTTGGGACGTAAAATTGTTTGAGCACTTTGTGAAATGGAACAGAATACGTACATTTGTTGCTGATTATATTATTCGTATAGTAGCCAAAAACTGTTCCCAGACCTCGCTATCTAGCATAAAATATGGAATAGCTTTCCTGCTATCCCCTGCAAAATAGAAAAACAGATGTTTGATGCCTGGGGCATCAGCATATTCGTAGGCTTCGATTTTCACAATGTTGATGCCTTGCGACTGAAGAGCCGCAAGGAGTTGCTGACGTTGCTTTTTCGTAAGCTGCTTATACTTCGTATATATAGTATTAATATCGTATGTCATAATCATTGTTTTTTGTTCATGAAATGATGGGATTCTGATGGAACCCGTTGTTTATGGCTGCGAAGATAACAAAATTATTTCAAATACAGTTATGTTTCGACTAAAAACATTAACAATTTTGGGTAGTAAGGCGGATTTAGCCTCATTACCAGAGGGCAAATTGCTCATTAACACAATAAATGCGCACTCTTTTAACACCGCAAAGAAGGATCAGCTCTTTGCTGATGCTCTGACTAATGGTGATGTGCTGATTCCGGATGGCGTGAGTATCGTGAAGGCGTGTAAGTGGATTAAGGCTAAGAGTCAGCCGAAGGAAAGAATAGCTGGCTGGGACTTGTTTTTCTTCGAAATGAACAAGCTGGAGAAAAAGGGTGGTACGGTGATGTTTATGGGTAGCTCGCAGAAGGTTCTCGACCTGATTGTGAAGCGTGCTGCTGTGGATTATCCTCACCTGAAGGTAGTGACTTATTCGCCTCCTTATAAGCCTGAGTTCTCGGATGAGGACAACAAGGCTATCATTGATGCCATCATTGCTGCCAATCCGGATCTGCTTTGGATTGGCATGACGGCTCCTAAGCAGGAGAAGTGGACGTACTCTCATTGGAATGAGTTGAACATCCATTGTCATGTGGGTACCATTGGTGCTGTCTTTGACTTCTTCGCTGGTACCGTAGAGCGTGCACCTATCTGGTGGCAGGACCATGGCTTGGAATGGCTCTATCGCTTGATCAAGGAGCCTAAGCGTATGTGGCGCAGATATATCATCGGTAATAGCTTGTTCCTCTGGAACATGACGAAGGAATAGGGTGGAGAAGCAACATCAGATATTTTTTGATTTCCTGAGATTCTGCATTGGCTCGGACTCTGAGATTACTTCTTCCTTAAAGGAGGCGGATTGGAAGGAGCTATATCGTATTGCCCAAAAGCAATGTTTGGTGGGCATTCTCTTTGATGGTATCAAGAAGCTGCCTGCTGAACATGTAGGGATGAAGAAGGAGTTGCTGCTCCAATGGATGGCGGAAAGCCAGATGTTGGAGAAGGCGAATGTTCGGTTGAACGATGCTGCCATCCTGGTTTCTGAGTGGTTCCGGAAAAAGGGATTCAGAACCTGTATTCTGAAAGGGCAGGGGAATGCATTGATGTATCCGAATCCTTATTCCCGGACTCCTGGCGATATTGATATCTGGGTGGAAGGTGGAGATAAACGAGTTATCTCCTTTGTCCGCTCTATCTCGCCTCATGAAAAGGCGTGCTATCACCACATCGAGTTTCCCTCGTATAAAGGAGTGGAGATTGAAGTGCATTATCGGCCTAGCTTCTTGTTGTGCTTCTGGCATAACAGAAAGCTTCAGAAATATTATGAGAGGGTGAAGGAGGAGCAGTTCTCGCATCGGGTGATGTTGGGAGAGCAAGGGGAAATTGCGATTCCGACGGTGGAATTCAATCTCATCTTCCAGTTGACTCATATCTATGCTCATCTAATGAATGAGGGGATTGGGCTAAGGCAGCTTCTGGATTATTACTTTGTTCTTTGCGACTTTTATAAAGTCTATCAAAATTTTTCGAATCCCTCCGTCTCCCTTTCCAAAGGGAGCTCCACTTTCTCCCCAAGCCCCTCTTCCTCAGAAAGCGGGGATGTAACCGCCCTCTGGTGCTCAGAACCGCTTCGCTATAAGGTTGGCGGACCATCAAAGGTCACGCCAGATTGTGCGGGCTGGGACCGCCTGGGTGTGGTGCAGGAGGAATTGAAGGAGTTGGGATTGTGGAAGTTTGCTGGGGCTATCATGTATATCATGCAGGAGGTGTTCGGCATGTCTGCCTCTCGGCTTATTATTCCTCCGAATGAGAAGTACGGTAAGTTTGTGCTGAATGAGGTGCTGGAAGCCGGGAACTTCGGAAAGCATGATGCCCGGAATCGGTTTGGGAAGTCAAAGCTGGGGCATAATCTCCAAAGGGTGTATAGGGATATGAGGCTCGTGAGGTATTTTCCTGCTGAGGCTCTATGCGAACCTTTATTTCGAGTTTGGCACTTCTTTTGGAGAAAGAGCAGATAATTGATTTTGAATAACTGAAACATCATGTTTCATTATATAGCTATCGTTTGATAGTATTGTTTCTAACTATATTATTTTCAACAATATGAATACTTTTAAGAACATTAAAGTTGCTGTAGCCGGTACCGGCTACGTAGGTCTGAGTATAGCAACCCTGTTATCTCAGCACCATCATGTAACAGCAGTAGATGTAATCCCAGAGAAGGTGGAGAAACTGAATAATAAAATTTCTCCTATCCAGGATGATTATATCGAGAAGTATCTGGCAGAGAAGCCGCTGAACCTGGTGGCAACATTGGATGGTAAGGCGGCTTACAAGGATGCTGACTTTGTGGTGATTGCTGCTCCTACCAATTACGACCCTGTGAAGAATTACTTCGATACTTCACACGTAGAGGAGGTCATCGACCTGGTTTTGGAGGTGAATCCTGATGCGGTGATGGTGATCAAGAGTACCATCCCTGTGGGCTATACCCGTAGTCTCTATCTGAAGTATGCCAAGAAGGGAGTGAAGAAATTCAACCTGCTCTTCTCGCCTGAGTTCCTTCGTGAGAGCAAGGCGCTTTATGATAATCTCTATCCTAGCCGCATCATCGTGGGCTATCCTAAGATTATCGACCGCCCTGAATTTGCTGAGGAGAATGAGGCTATCAGGAGTGTAACGGATGTGGAGATGCTGAAGGAGGCTGCCAAGACTTTTGCGGCTTTGCTACAGGAGGGTGCCATCAAGGAGAACATCGATACGCTCTTCATGGGTATGAAGGAGGCTGAGGCTGTGAAGCTCTTCGCTAATACTTATCTTGCTCTGAGAGTAAGCTACTTCAACGAGTTGGATACTTATGCGGAGATGAAGGGCTTGGATTCTGAGGCTATCATCGACGGCGTGGGTCTGGATCCTCGCATCGGTACACATTACAACAATCCTAGCTTCGGTTATGGCGGTTACTGTCTGCCTAAGGATACCAAGCAGCTGTTGGCAAATTATGCCGATGTGCCCGAGAACCTGATTGAGGCGATTGTGGAGAGTAACCGTACCCGCAAGGACTATATCGCTGATGCGGTGTTGAGAAAGGCGGGATATTACAACGAGAACAGCAGCTATGATGCTGGCAAGGAGCATGAGTGTGTGATTGGTGTGTATCGCCTGACGATGAAGAGTAACAGCGATAACTTCCGCCAGAGTGCCATCCAGGGAATCATGAAGCGTATCAAGGCAAAGGGTGCTGAGGTGATTATCTATGAGCCAACCTTGGAAGATGGCAGTACTTTCTTCGGAAGCAAGGTGGTGAATGACTTGGAACAGTTCAAGGCGCAGAGCCAGGCGATTATTGCCAACAGATATGATGCCTGCCTGGATGATGCCAAGGAGAAGGTTTATACACGTGATATTTTTAGAAGAGACTAGTTATGGTACAATATAATGTTGATTTAACGGGGAAAACAATCCTCGTGACAGGTGCTGCTGGCTTTATCGGCAGCAACTTGGCTTTTAGACTGTTGAAGGAAGTGAAGGACGTCAAGGTAGTGGGCATTGATAATATGAACGACTACTATGATGTGCATATCAAGGAGGAGAGACTTCGCAGACTGCAGGAGTTCGATGGCTTTACCATGGTATATGGCAGTATCGCTGACAAGGCGGTAATGGACAAGCTCTTTGAGGAGTATCAGCCAAAGGTGGTGGTGAATCTGGCTGCTCAGGCTGGCGTGAGATATTCTATCACGAATCCGGATGCTTATGTCCAGAGTAATCTGATAGGTTTCTATAACATCCTGGAGGCTTGCCGTCATCATGAAGTAGAGCATCTGGTTTATGCCTCTTCATCTTCTGTTTATGGTTCAAACAAGAAGGTGCCTTATTCTACTGATGATAAGGTGGATAACCCTGTGAGCCTTTATGCTGCTACGAAGAAGAGTAACGAGCTGATGGCTCATGCCTATTCAAAGCTTTACAATATTCCAAGTACTGGTTTGAGATTCTTCACCGTATATGGTCCTGCGGGAAGACCGGACATGGCGTACTTCGGCTTTACCAATAAACTGGTGAAGGGTGATACCATCAAAATTTTCAACTATGGTAACTGCAAGCGTGACTTCACTTACGTGGATGACATCGTGGAGGGTATCATGAGAGTGATGCAGCATGCGCCTGGGAAGCAGAATGGTGAGGACGGTTTGCCTATCCCTCCATACAAGGTTTACAATATCGGCAACTCGCATCCTGAGAATCTGCTGGAATTTGTAAGCATCCTGCAGGAGGAACTGATTCGTTCCGGTGTGCTGCCAGAGGACTATGACTTTGAGGCGCATAAGGAACTGGTGGCAATGCAGCCGGGCGATGTGCCTGTGACTTATGCTGATACTACTCCGCTGGAGGAGGACTTCGGATATAAGCCAGCTACTCCTTTGAGAGAGGGACTGAGAGCCTTCGCAGAGTGGTACAAGGAATACTACTGTTAATAGTTTATAGTTAACAGTTATTAGTTTATAGTTAACAGGCTACTTAAAGCTAATCTATTAAATAAATATTGTATGGAATTTCAATATCATATTTTTTCGCCTTATCGGGTTTGTCCGTTGGGCGCACATGTGGATCATCAGCATGGTATCGTGACAGGTTTTGCTATCAACAAGGGTGTGGATTTGTGGTTTACTCCGAATGAGGATGGCAAGGTACACTTGGAGTCACGCACCTTTGACGGTGTTGTTGATTTTGACATCACTAAAGGAACGCTGGTAAGAGAGATGCACTGGGGCGACTATGCCAGAGGTGCTAAATACGCACTGAAGAAACGTTTTGATTTGAAGAAGGGTATCAATGGTGTGGTACAGGGTTCGTTGCCTGTGGGAGGATTGTCATCCAGTGCTGCCGTACTTATCGCCTACGTAATGGCTTTTGCCAAGGCGAATGATATCACGCTTCAACCTTTCGAGGTGGTGAAGATTGCTTCGGAGGCGGAGCGAGAGTATATCGGACTGAACAACGGTCTGCTCGACCAGGCATGTATCGCCTTGGGAAAACAGGACGGTTTGCTGTTCCTGGACTGTGACAGTGATGATTATCGCATCATCAAGCGAAATCCGGAGATGAATGATTTCGAGATTGGCATCTTCTTCTCGGGACTGACGAGAAGTCTGGTGAATAGTGACTACAACCTGAGGGTTTATGAGTGCAAGACGGCAGCCTGGAATGTGCTGGCGTATCAGAACCAGCCATTGAAGGAGTTTAACAAGACTTTCCTGAGAGATATTCCTAAGGAGTCGTATGAGGCATGCAAGGAAAGAATGCCTGCCCGCTTTGCACGCAGAGCCGAGCATTTCTATTCGGAGTATCGCAGGGTAAGACAGGGTGTGACGGCTTGGGAAACTGGTAATCTGGAACTCTTTGGAAAGTTGTGTTTTGATTCTTGTGAGTCTTCTATCCATAACTATGAGTGTGGTTCGCCTGAGTTGATAGCCATCTATGAGATTATGCGCAGTTTGGAGGGCGTATATGGCGGAAGATTCTCGGGTGCAGGATTTAAAGGCGCTTGCATCGCCTTGGTGGATCCTGCTTGTAAGGAGAATGTAGAGAAGGAGTTGACCCGTCAATATCTGGAAAAGTTCCCTGAGTATGAGAAGACATTCAAGGTGTTCTGGGTGAAGCCGGATGACGGAGCGAGATTCGTTTAAGTGAAGAGTGAAGAACGAAGAGTGAAGAATTAATTTGTTTTGTGTATATTATGAAGAATATTGTGATAGCGGCAGGATATGCCACAAGATTGGGGGAGTTGACCAAGAACTTTCCGAAGCCATTGTTGAAGATAGGTGAGAATACGATATTGGGAAGAATGCTCGATGATATTGATAAGATTCCGGAGATTGATGAGCACATCATCATCACGAACCATAAGTTTGCCGGTATTTTTGAGGAGTGGGCATCAAAACAGAGTTATACAAAGCCTGTTACGATAGTGGATGACGGTACGGAGACGAATGACACAAGACTGGGTGCTGTGTGTGATTTGCTGTTTGCGATGGACAAGTTGAAGATTGATGATGATATGTTGGTGGTAGCAGCCGATAACATCCTCTTCTTCAGTTTCCAGGAGTTTGTGGATTTCGCTAAGGCAAAGGGTACTTCATGCATCATGTGTCATGAGCAGCCTAGTATAGAGAAGCTGCAGCGCACAGGTGTGATCGTTCTGAATGATAACGACAAGGTATTGAATATGGAGGAGAAGCCAAAGGAGCCAAAGAGTCATTGGGCTGTGCCACCATTCTATATCTACTTGAAGAAGGATTTGGATAAGGTAAGACATTCTGTGGAGAATGGTTGTGGCAAGGATGCCCCTGGCAATCTTGCGCATTACATGGTGGAACAAGTGGAGATGCATGCCTGGAAAATGACGGCAGGACGATTTGATATTGGAAGTCTCGATACGTATAAGGAAGCGTGTGAAAAGTTTGGGAAGTAGTTTTTTCGAAAATCACCCCGTCCCTCTTTACCCTTAAAGAGGGCTCCACCTCTCACCCCTGCCCTCTCTCCTCAGGAGTGAGGGAGAAAACCGCCCTACTCGGTGCTCGGAACCGCTACGCTCTAAGGTTGGCGGACCATCAAAGGTCTGCGCCATCTTGTGCGGGATGGGACCGCATAGGGAAAGGTGGGGGATAGGCTGGGTATTGCCTTGTAGAAAGGCATGGTGGCAACGGATGGTAATAGAACTGGGATTGTCAAGTGGTTACCTCATGGATGGCTTGCTTTTCCCAGCCAAGTTTATCGCAGAAAGAATCTTCGGATAGTCTTGTAAGCCCAATGAATGGGCGCAAAGGTAATGAGAATTTTTCAAAGTGCTAAAGAATATAAAATAAGGGAATTGTATGGAAAAGAATAGTCAAACAAAATCAGTCTTCACGATTAGCGGTAGGCATAGATTTGTAGCTTGTGTCATTCTTGTGATTCTTGTGTCTTGTGCAACATTTGCTTATCTTTCCTGTTGTTATAAGCAGGCGCAAAATGATATTGTGGCTTTGCAACGGAAGGATGCTTGGGTGTTTGAGCAGGTCTTAAACAGCAGTAAGAATGTGAAGAGTAAGAGTTCTGAGAATATCGACCAGCTTCAAGCTTTGCTTGATAAGCATCAAGAGCGTCAAGAGGCTCTTTTGCATTTGGAATACAATAAGCTACAGGCGGATTTTAATGTTCTTATGTTTGCTGCAAGCTGCCTAATGATCATTTTCTTGGTGTTCTCGTTATATTCTATTTTCAAGACCGATGAAATGCTCAATAAGGCTGAAACTGAGGCAAAAGGCATTCATAAGTTATTGGATGAGGCAAAACAGACTACTGAGACTATAACCACTCAGTGTCAAATTATGATGGCGCAACAAAAGGGGCATGGGATGAGAACACCATCACCAGTTCCTCCTCTTGCGCCTCAAACGGATGACGTACATTCTAATGATATGGGAGGAGAAAGAGATGATAGCTGATGTTAGAAGAGCTGTTGCCGTAGCTTCTTATGTTATGGTGACAAACAGGGTGGCTTCAAGTGTGTTTGATTTTACCAATGGTGGTTATCATCTGATGAGTGTTTCGCATACTGGCAATTTCTTGTCAGTATATGATTATCAGAGGAGTAATTATCTTTCTGGTTATCTCCCTAACCTCTTTGATTACTCTACTGCCTCATATGTAAACATGATGATGTCTGGCAATACCATCAATGGCTTTGACTATCATACCGCCACCTATTTCTCTGTTACGGTAAATGCCGGTAATGTAACCATCTTCGATTACCAGATGGCGCAGTATTATATGTATTCGGTGAATTGAAATGGAGTTTATGTATAATTCTTAACACTGAAAGTTGATATGGATGCATTTGATGAAATATTGAATAAACTGCCTTCTGATATAGGTGGTTCTACTGCGGATATATAAATATATATAGATATGTTGCTGGTCGCACGTTAGAAGACTGTTTGTCTCGGCGAATCGTGACTACAAGGATACCTTGGCACAGGCATTCATAGACTTGATCTGTATATTATATAAGGTCGAAGTTGAAAATCAAGTATTGGGTCGCACAGATAAAGAGATAGTCAAGCATCGAGGTGATGAATCCCTACCAGTTTTACACGACCTCTATCTGCAAGCGACAGCACTGTTGAAACAGTTTGAGAAAAACGAGATAAAGCTCTCTGCTAAGTTGCAACAAGCCTTGACATATATGACCAAGCATTGGGAAGAGCTGATGGTATATACGAAGATAGGCAGCGTCTTGATAGACAACAACTGTTGTGAACGCGCAGTCCGCCCATTCACAAATCTCCGAAAGAACTTCGGCGGATTTAGCAGCGAGCAGGGTGCCAGAGTTACAGCGACCTACCTTACTTTCGTTGAAACCTGCAAGCTAATGGCAATGGCTCCACTGGATTTCTTCAGGGGATTCTTTGACATGATTGTAGCTGGAAGAAGGGATTATGCCTTGATGACAGAGGCACTTTTAGTTAAACCTGTTTAAAAATCGAAAAAGTTCAAATTCTTAAAATACTCTGTATCCCCAGTAAACACTGGGGATGGAGTTGTATTGTTATAGGGGTTGGATGCTTACCTATCGTATGTAGCGGCTGTGGGGTATCACCAGGTGGTTAAGAGGATAAGGTGGTAGAGGCTATATTGCTTCCTGCAAAGAAATATGTTATAAAATATTTGGTGATTTCAAAATAAAAACGTATTTTTGCAACCAGTTAAACGTTTAATCGTGAGAATATGGCAGCAAACATTAAATATTTGGATCCGAAGGCGGACTTGACTTTTAAGAAGATTTTTGGCAATCATCCTGATTTGCTGATCAGTCTTCTCAATGCCTTGTTGCCTTTGAAGAAGGATCAGGAGATTGAGAGCATCGAGTATCTGCCTACAGAAATGATACCTGTGGATCCTATCCATAAGGATACTATCGTGGATGTGAGATGCAAGGATATTCTGGGCAGACAGTTTGTGGTGGAAATGCAAATGGCATGGACGGATGCGTTTAAGCAGCGTGTGCTGTTTAATGCTTCCAAGGCATACGTGAGCCAAGCTGAAATGGGTACTAGATACAAGGACTTGCAGCCTGTATATTCCCTTAACTTGGTAAACGATATCTTTGAGAGGGGTATGGAGGATTGTATCCATAACTATCGCATCGTGCATGACAAGGATACGAATAAGGTAATAGAGGGCTTGTGCTTTACCTTTATTGAGCTGCCAAAGTTTGAGCCTCATACGATGAAGGAAAAGCGCATGACGATTCTTTGGCTGCGATTCTTGACAGAGATTAATGATAAAACCAAGGAGGCTCCTGCTGAGCTTCTAGAAAATCCTGAGATTAATAAGGCTCTAGAGGAGGTGAAGATTTCAGCCTTTACTGATGCAGAACTGCGTGCCTACGATAAGTTTTGGGATGTAGTGAGCAGCGAGAAAACCTTGCTGGAGGGTAGCTTTGATGATGGTGTGCTAGAAGGTGAAAGAAAAAAGGCAATAATAATAGCGAAGAATTTGCTTTCGCTCCATGTTCCTTTTGAAACCATCATTGCTGCTACTGGCTTGTCGAAGGAGGAAATAGAAAAATTGGCGGAGTAGCATTGGCTTTTACTTTTACTTTGAAAAATACGAATAGTAAGATTTTATATATTTAGCAAAATAGATTGGTAAGGACTTTCAGAGGGAAAGTCCTTGCTAAATCTTTAAAATGATATTAGTATAATTTTTACTTTCACGTTTTAGCTATGTGAAGGTCTTTTATGATAAAACTTGTAATATGAAACTTATAGCGGATATTGAAAAGCTTAATCAGAATAAGCCTGCAAATCTTTTGGTTTCAGCATTAGGAAAGCTGGTTGATGACGAAACGATAGTCTATTATAATTTTCCTCTTTATAGGGGGGATTTGCAAGAGGAATTACGTCAGGTGGAAATCATGATGGTGTCTTGTCATTATGGCATTGTATACTTTAAGTGCATAAATTCCTATCGTAAGTTGAATGATAAAGAAAAGGATTATGTCAATGATTTGTATGAAAACATATATAGTAGATTAAGTAAAGATTCATTGTTTAGAAAAAACAGAAAAGAGTTGAATGTTGGTATAACCTCTGCTGTGGTTATATGCGATAGTTCTTCTAGGTATGATAATTCAGACCCTGATTTTTTCTATGTTTCTTTATCAAAGCTGAATGAACTTTTTGCAGATGTAGCTCAGGCTGTTATCCCTGATGCTGTTTTTAAGCATTTGATTACTTGTGTTGAAGGTACTCGCAAAGTTGTGCAAAAACGCAATAGAAAAGTAATTAAAGGTATCCATGGGAAAAGAACAAAATCCGAAATATTGAATGATATTCAAGAACAAGAAGCAATTTTTGATGTTGAACAAAAGAAAACGGCATTAGTGACAATTGAGGGACCGCAGCGAATTAGGGGATTGGCTGGCTCCGGTAAGACTATTGTTTTGACGATGAAGGCTGCCCTGTATCATCTACAAAACCCAGATGAGGAAATCTTATATACATATTATACTAAATCATTGTATGGCTTAATACATGGATTGATAGATAGATATTATCGAGATTTTTCTGATAATAAAGAGCCTAATTGGAATAAGATTCATATTCTGCATGGTTGGGGAGGAGCAGGAGTCAATGGAGTATATTATCAAGCTTGTTTAGATAACGGAATTTCTGCTTTAACCTATAGTAATGCTGTTGGACATGGGGTAACTCCTTTTGAATTTGTCTGTTCTGAAATGTTAAAGAACAACTTAAAGCCCAAATATGATTTGACATTAATTGATGAGGGACAAGATTTTCCAAATTCTTTTTATCGCTTGTGCTATAAGCTTTCTGTTAATAAAAAAATAGTGTGGGCTTATGATGACTTTCAAAATATTTTTGATGTTAATCTTCAAGATGAAAAGGAAACTTTTGGTAAGGATGAGAATGGTAATTATTATGTGGATTTTAATAAGATGACAAATCCTTATAGGGATATAATACTTCATGTTTGTTATCGAAACCCACGCACAGCTCTAATTTTTGCATTCAGCTTAGGTTTGGGAATTTATAATGAAAGGGTTCTTCAGAGACTTACAGATAACGAACATTGGAAGAGCTTAGGTTTTGTCGTGGAGCAAGGAGACTCCTCTGTTGGGTGTGAAATGGTGATTTCAAGACCACAAGAAAATTCTCCAAGTTACCTTAATGAAGAATATGGATTCTCTGTGGGGATTATAAAGTGTGAATCTTTAGCTGCAGAATGTGAAAAGATATCTTCTTTGATAACAAAAGATATACAAGAGGAAGGGTTGAATCCAGAGGATATTTGTGTGATTTGTTTGGACGACAGAAATATTCAATCATATTATACCTATTTGGGGCAATTGCTATTGTCAAAGGGCATAAGGGTATATGATTTGCTTCATGCTGCATACACGACAACAACATTTTATCAAGAAGGTCATGTTACTTTAGGGACTTTAAATAAGGCTAAAGGTAATGAGGCTGGTATGGTTTATATTATGGGAGTAGATAAAATCTTCAACGATCGAAATAACGTTATATTAAGAAATCGCCTTTTCACGGCAATTACACGAACAAAAGGATGGGTTGTTCTTTCTGGTGAAAAATCGATAGAATATTGTTCTGAAGAGATGGAAAAACTTCAAAGCGAAGGATTGAAATTGCATTTTATTCAGCCTAGTGAAGAAAGTACTAAGACAATTTTTGGTGGTAGTACTAAACGGCAAAATCAATTTAATGACATTCAACGTATTATTCAAGAACTACAAAATGAGGGAATGTCCTTTGAGGATATTATGAATCATGTCAAGGCAAAGTAATACAAGATCAGGTAAGTTTGTAGCTTCTGTTTCTGATGCTAGTGCAATTTTGAAGGATTTCGAACTTCTTAGGAATGCTAACCTAACTTGGCAAACACCTTCAGATGATTTCCTCAAAGTATCAAAGCAAGATGATTATAAACAGATGTATGATACTGCTATAAATCATTATGATTATAATTTAATATTAGTAGATGGTTCTATTTTCCAATTTGAAGAATTTGAAAATTCAGATTTGCGTTATGCGTATATTCAAGCTCCTTATAATTATGTACCTTTTGAGGATTTTCTATTGACATTTATGAATGCTGAAGATATTCCTAAAGATTCGTCAGATATGATGGAATTGAAATGTACATTTGAAAATGACTATGAGCAGATGTTATCTGAACAAGGAATAAATAGTAAGGTAGTGTATTTTCGGTATGATGTAGATTCTGTAAGATATATGCCTAATATTCATTCATATGCACATTTGCATATAGGCATTAGTAATGATATTAGAATTCCTTGTGCCTCGTTGTTAACACCTGCTGCATTCGTTGTTTTTGTGATAAAGCAAGTTTATAAGGTTAATTGGGAAAGATGTATGGCAGAAAAAGATAGTAGAAGTAAAATCTTGAAACTTGCAAAGGATAAATGTTTGCTTGGTGAAGACAAATGGGATGAGATGGAAAGGCAGGAACTAGCATTAGTATGAATTCAAAATGTATAGAATATTATATTTGAGGATAAATTATGAATACTAAGATTTTTGATTATCTCAATATTTATGCTTCTACTCCAAATCCTCAGTATGCTATTATGTTGAGGGGTAAATGGGGATGTGGTAAAACTCATTTCATCAAAGGTTGGCTCAATAAATTTGAGGTAAAAGATTTCGCAGATGACGCAGATTTTTTTGCATCTCATCTATCACCCATCACGATTTTCAGATATAAATTTGATAAGATGCTGATTGCTAAAGGATTCGTATGCGTGACTGATGGGCTAAAATGGGGCTTTATCCCTCACGCATCAGTCACGATTTTGGCTTTATCCCTCACGATTTTGCTTATGCTGTAAAGCAAAAAGGCTTTTTTGCGATTGAAACTGG
>ERZ773209.355-NODE-355-length-33313-cov-4.975074_pt1 | contig 33313 bp, 39 predicted proteins | sample MGYA00511109_ERZ773209 | MGnify/ENA primary metagenome ERZ773209 (study PRJEB29015, sample SAMEA2737786) | human gut metagenome | biome: human gut; feature: human-associated habitat; material: faeces | place: China | collected 2012 ...
TTTGCTAGATGAATTGAAGCAGAAATTAGAAAGTGAACAGCATTTGAGCCCACAGAGTTTGAGCATCTCTGTCGGAATCTTTTTCTTCCAAATCATACCATTCAACTTGGCCGACAATGTTCTTTGCAAAGGTGTAGTTAGCAAATACGCTGTAGCCTTTGAAACCAAACATCTTGTCAGCCACACCGTTCATGGTGTGATCCAAATAAGTGGAAGCACCTTGGTCATAGTATTTAGCAACTAAGCCCCAAGAACCGGGTTGAGAAGCTTTAGCGCCTTTATAGGATGCGGTTACTACATAACCGTCATCATCTCCATCATAATCATCCATGTCGCCATTCAAATACATAGCACCCAATTTAACATTCTTATCGAATGCATAATTAGCAGCAACAGCCCAAATTTCTTGATCGCTTACCCAATCAGGAGTTAAAGTTTTGTTACCTTTTGTATCTTTACCAACTTTATATTCAGTAACATCTTTGAAATCATAGTAACCAGCATTTAAGCCTAATTTACCAACTTTACCGCTCAATTCTGCATAGTAAACTTCATCAGATTCACGATTAAATTGATATTCATCGCCATCTTCTTTAACAGTAATAGTACCAACAGTAGAAGGAGTAGCTTTGCCATAACCAGCTACTAATTTAACGTCCTTGCCATAAGCAACTTGAATGCCATCAAAACGGGTATCGTATACATTGCCTTCAGCTAATTTATTGTTGTAACGACCGGCTTGTACTGCCAAACCACCAATTTTACCGTTTACATAAGCACGTTGGAATTTAGTGGTTTCATCGCCTGCATCATTTTTCAAATCTTGGTTGTTCTCAATCATGCCGGTATATGTCCAGTCATCATTGATTTGACCGTTGAACCAAATACGAGTACGCAATTTGGTTTCATAACCAGCAGCTACATCTTTGTCGTTGTCAGCATAATGATAACGAACTTCGCCGGTAATCTTTACGTTGTCAGCTTTTTTCTCCAGGTTAGCAACGCGAACGCCCAGGTTGTCCAGTTCGTCTGCAAATTCAGCAGCCAGTTTGTCAACGTTAGCGCCTTTTGCCATTGCTTTAGCAACGATTTGAGCCATTTCATAACGGGTCATCAGTTTGTCGCCGCCAAAAGTAGCGTCGCCATAACCTTCGATTACGCCGGCAGCAGCCAGTTTGGAAATGCTGTCATAAGCCCAGTGGCCGGCAGGAACATCAGAGAACGGATTTGCAGCATAAGCGCTGGCAGTTACGCCAAGAGCCATAGCCATTGCGAGTACTAAGGATTTTTTCATTATAATTTCCTCCTCTTCATGAGAGATATTTATTTATTATAAAATCTCCTTGCAGAGGCTCACATTCCGCAGACCGGTACGAGTTGCCTTGTTTCCTCTACCAAGCGGAGCATTACCAATGCCTTAGAAATTTTATAATAGCGGGGTGAAGTGATTCACCATATACGTGCCTAATGTATATGGTATTGTGAATCGCTAGGGTTATTGTATATTATTTTGACCGGCAAGTCAAGCTGATTTTCAGAAAATTTCTGTATATCTTATCATTTGTAACAGTTTTGCTTATAAATCGACTTGTAAAAAGTTCTTCTGTTAAACAAAAAGCCAGCGCCTGCTTATTTTTGATGAGCCATTTTATACAAAATCGTTATCATATTACTTAGTTATTATCTCTGCGAATATCATTAAAAGTTACCAAGGTTTCATCAGCAAACTCAACATATACATATTTCATGGCATTCACCTCCTAAGTCTAGCTTCTTATTATATTGTAGCATAAAGCAGCAAAAATAACACTTTTATTGCTGCAAACTGCATTTCTTGCGACAGAAAATTTTATTTATTGTTTTCTTATTTTCTCCTTGACAACTCCACCCTCGCTTACTATACTAAAAGCAATTTCATAACAAATTTTTAGAGTGAGTGCTTTTAGCTCATGAAGGGGTACACCACCGCGGGTGTAGCTTCTTCATGAGCTTTTTTGTTGGCACGGAAAGGAAGGACAATGCTTCTCAACGGAAATTTTTACAATTTAGCTGAACCTATAAGCCTGCTTGCGCTTTTACGGCAGCTAGCCTACAAGCCGCAGCTGGTGGCGGTAGAGCTCAACGGCAAAATTGTCAAACGTACTGACTTTGCCAATGTTATTATCACCGCCGACGATAAGCTGGAAATTGTCAGCTTTGTAGGAGGGGGCTGATATGCTTACGCAGGAAGAATTAACAAACGCTTTGCAAAAAGGGCTTGACGCTAAGCAGCGTCAGCTGTTGCGGCAGGCGCACGTCGCCATAGTCGGACTAGGCGGATTGGGCAGCAATGCCGCCGTGTGGCTGGCGCGTCTTGGCGTAGGCCGTTTGACGCTGATTGATTTTGACAAGGTGGAGCTAAGCAATTTAAACCGTCAATACTATTTTTTGCAGGATGTCGGCGAATACAAAGCAAGCGCGCTGCACAAGCTGCTCCGGCAGATAAATCCTTACGGCGCTTACCAAATTTTTACCGAACGTCTTACCGAGAAAAATATTCCCCGGCTTTTAGGCGACGCCGCTATTATCTGCGAAGCGCTGGACAACGCGGCAGATAAGGCTATGCTGGCGAATACTATTCTCGCTGATTATCCTGAAAAATATTTAGTGGCAGCATCCGGTATTGCAGGCTTTGACAGCAGCGCTAAAATGCAGGTACGCCAAATTAACGAGCGCTTTTTTCTCTGTGGCGACGCTCAAAGCGATTGCAGCAGCCTGCCGCTTTGCGGAGCCAGAGTCGGCTTGTGCGCGGCGCAGCAGGCGCTGACTATCGCACGTATTATTCTTGGATTAACTGATAAAAAATAAGCTTATAATAACAACGGAGGCGAAGCTATATGGAAGATAAATTATTTTTAGGAGGACACGCATTCCATTCCCGCTTTATTTTAGGCTCGGGAAAATATTCTTTGGAGCTTATTAAGGCCGCAGTAGAAAACGCAGAGGCAGAAATCGTAACCTTGGCGCTGCGCCGCGCCAACAGTGGCGAGCTGGCGAATATTCTCGATTACATACCGTCCAACGTCACACTGCTGCCCAACACCTCAGGCGCGCGTACTGCCGACGAAGCCGTGCGTATCGCCCGCCTGGCAAAAGAGCTGTGCCAAACTCCCTTCATTAAAATTGAGGTTATCAAGGACAGCAAATATCTTTTACCCGATAATTTAGAAACAATTAAAGCTACCGAAACTTTAGCGCAGGAAGGCTTTATCGTCATGCCTTATATGTACCCCGATTTGCAGGCCGCACGCAGGCTGCGCGACGCCGGAGCAGCCTGCATTATGCCGCTGGGTGCGCCTATTGGCAGCAACAAGGGCTTATGCACCAGGGATTTTATCAAAATTTTAATAGAAGAAATTGATTTGCCGGTGATTGTAGACGCAGGTATCGGCCGCCCGTCACAGGCCTGCGAAGCCATGGAAATGGGTGCGGCGGCAGTGATGGCAAACACCGCTCTTGCCACCGCCAAAGATTTGCCTCTAATGGCAGCCGCTTTTAAAAACGCAGTTGCCGCCGGTCGTCAGGCATATTGGGCAGGCTTAGGCAGAGTTAGGGACTGCGCTTCTGCATCATCCCCTCTAACCGGTTTTTTGCGTGATTAGGAGAACCATAATGAATAAAAAGCATAACGAGCAAGTCAAAAAGCAGGACGATTTTTTTAACAGCAGTATTTATAATGACGAAGCGGCACAGTTCAGCCAACAGCATCTTGTTGACCACATGACCTACCAAGCCGGCATGGAGCAGCTTGATGCGCAGCTGATACAGCAGGTTACGGAAGCACGCGCTGATTTTGACTACAATAAATATACCGCCGCCGACGTGCAGCAGGCGCTGGCGCACGAACAGCGCACTCCCGAGGATTTTGCGGCACTGCTTTCCCCTGCCGCCCTACCGCTGCTGGAGGAAATTGCCCACAAGGCGCAGCAGGAACGCCGGCGTTACTTTGGCAATTCCGTCGCCTTTTTTACGCCGCTTTATATTGCCAACTACTGCGAAAATTATTGCATTTACTGCGGCTTTAACAGCCACAACCGCATTCATAGGGCGCGTTTAAACAAGGAACAGCTCGTCACGGAAATGGCAAATATCGCCAAAACCGGTATGCAGGAAATTTTAATTTTGACCGGTGAAAGCCGCAAAATGTCTGATATTGAATATATCGGTGCAGCGTGCAGGCTGGCGCGCCAATATTTTAAGGTTATCGGCGTAGAAATTTATCCCGTCAACAGCGACGAATACGCCTATCTGCACCAATGCGGCGTCGATTACGTTACTGTTTTTCAGGAAACCTATAACAGCGCTAAATACAGCCAACTGCACCTGGCAGGACCCAAAAGAATTTTCCCTTACCGTTTTAATGCCCAGGAACGCGCTATGCGCGGCGGTATGCGCGGCGTAGGCTTTGCCGCGCTGCTAGGCTTGGACGATTTTCGCAAGGATGCCTTCGCTACGGGACTGCACGCTTACTTGCTGCAAAAAAAATATCCGCATGCCGAAATTGCCCTCTCCTGCCCGCGCCTGCGCCCCATTATCAACAACGATAAAATCAAGCCTTTGGATGTACACGAGCGCCAGCTTTTGCAGGCGGTCTGCGCCTACCGTTTGTTTCTGCCTTTTGCGTCCATTACCGTTTCCAGCCGCGAATGCGCCAGAGTGCGCGATAATTTAATGCTTATCTGCGCCAACAAAATCTCTGCGGGCGTCAACACCGGTATCGGCGGTCACAGTCAAGCGCAGGAGCTGGGCGACGAACAATTTACTATCGACGATAATCGTTCGCTGGCGCAAATTTACGCGGATATGCAGCGCTTACATTTGCAGCCGGTTATGGCGGAGTATGTTTATGTTTGAAGAAGCAGCGCACAGCCTCTGCGCCCAAAAATATTATCAGACAGATTATTTTCCGCTCCTTGCCGTGACCGATGCCGCCAGCTGCCTGCGGCCTTTATTGCAGCAGCTGGAGCGCATCGCCGTAAGCTCCTACAAACCAACAGCATTACTTTTACGCGCCAAAAATTTATCCGCAGAAGAATATTTTTTGCTGGCACAGCAAGCGCTGCCCTTATGCCAAAAACATCATATCTCCTTAATTGTGCATACGCATTGGCAAAGCGCACGCAGGCTGGGCCTAAAAAATCTGCATCTGCCCTTAAAGCTGCTGGCCGCTATGCCGGTTAACGAACGTAAATCTTTCTCCATCAGCAGTTCTGTACACAGCGTTGCCGAAGCGCGGCAGGCTTTGCAGCTGGGAGCAGAAACTCTGCTGGCGGGGCACATCTATGCCACAGACTGCAAAGCAAAGCTGCCGCCAAGAGGCTTGCACTTTTTGCGCGACATTTGTCAGACAGCAGCCACATATAATGCGCAGCACACTTTAAACAGCAAGCCGCCCGCCGCGGTTTACGCTATCGGCGGCATAAAATTTGACGCTGCCCAATGGCAGGCGCTCAAAGCGGCTGGAGCCTCCGGCGCCTGCATCATGAGCGGCTACATGCACATATAAAAATAACGCTGACCCTGAAAACGAGAGTCAGCGTTTTATTTTATATTGAAAAAAGGACTGCCTTTGGCCGTAACCTCCGGCAGCCATAAAATAAGGGAAAGCGTAATAATTTAGTTGCCGCGTACATATTCGCGCGGCACACGCGGACTTACATTGCAAATAATTTCATAGCAAATGGTGTCCGCCCACTCGGCAACCAGCTCCATTGGCAGCTCGCGGCCGCCGAAAACAATAACCTCGCTGCCCACATGCACGTCGGGTATATCGGTCACGTCCAGCATTACTTGGTCCATACACACCTTGCCTACAATAGGAGCGTGCTGGCCGTTGATAATCATATAACCGCGATTGGAAAGGCGGCGGCTCACACCGTCCGCATAACCAATGGGCACAGTAGCAATCACACTGGTACGTGCGGTAGAAAAAGTTCTGCCATAACCGATAGTTTCACCGGCAGGCAAGGTTTTTACAAAGGAAACCTTAGTTTTAACAGTCATCACAGGCTCAAAATTTTTATAGCAGTCCATCATGTGAGCAGGATGCAGCCCGTATAAAGTTATACCCTGACGCACCATGTCCAGCTGGTATTCCTGCAATTCCGTCAGCGCCGCACTGTTGGCAATATGACGCAGGGGAATATGCACGCCCTCGGCTTCAATAAGGCGCAAGGCCTCCTGAAAGCGGGCAAATTGATAGGCGGCATAATGCTTATCGTCAGCATCCGCCGTAGCGAAATGCGAAAAAACGCCTTCAATATAAATCCCCGGCAAAGATGCCGCCAGCTTGGCAAACTTTCCTGCATCACGCACATGCACGCCAATACGGTGCATGCCGGTATCAATTTTAATATGTATTTTAGCCTTGGTGTGCTGACGCAAAGCCGCTTCGTTTAAAGCATACAGCCTTTCCTCGTCAAAAACAGCGTGACTGATATCATAGCGCACACAAATATCCGCTACCTCCGGCAGCAGCGAGCCTAAAACAAGAATCGGCTGGTCAATACCTGCATCGCGCAGCTTCACGCCCTCCTGCAAAAGCGCTACTGCAAAGAAATCTGCACCGTTGCGCGCCGCCTCCTGCGCCACGCGCACAGCTCCATGACCATAGGCGTCAGCCTTGACCACGGCGCACAGCTTAGTGGTCGGCTTTAAATTAGCCTTGGCCGTCTGCACGTTATGAGCAACGGCATCAAGATTGATTTCCGCCCACGCTCCACGTTGAATATGCACCAAACAGACCTCCCTGCACAATTTCACACCACAAATTTATCGTCTTATTTCTGCTCGCGTCCGCAATTTTTGGCATGCGGACAACCGCTGCACCCGCCGGAGCAGCCGCTGCCATATTTTCTGCCAAAATAGCTGCGGGCAGCTAAAACAAAGAGTACCGCCAGCAATCCGCCGACAAGATAATCAGCCATTTTTTAGCTCATTTTTTCCTTGAGCAGCTTGGTAACCATGCCCGGATTTGCTTTGCCGCGGGATTTTTTCATAATTTGACCAACTAAGAAGCCAATAGCCTTATCCTTACCGGCCTTGTAATCGGCAACGGATTGAGGATTTTCCGCAAGAGTTTCTTCAACCAGCTTGAGGATTGCGCCCTCGTCGCTAACCTGCTCCAGACCCAGCTTTTTAACAAGAGCTTTAGGAGCTTCGTCATTTTTGATCATTTCGGCAAAGACCTTTTTAGCCAGCTTGCTGGAAAGCACGCCGTCTTTAATCAGGTTGACCAGCTCTGCCAAATGAGCGGGAGCAACCTTAAATTCGCTAATGGTAATACCTTCGTTGTTCATGTAAGCGGAAACGTCGCCCAACAGCCAGTTAGCAACAGCCTTGCTGTCCTTAACGGTTTTAACTGCTTCGTCAAAATATTCAGCCATAGCCTTAGTGGAAACAATTTGCGAAGCATCGTATTCCGGCAAACCATGCTCCGCCATTAAGCGCGCCTGACGTTGTGCAGGCAGCTCCGGCATAGTTGCGCGGATACGCTCAATCCAGGCGTCATCCAGCTGCACGGGAACAAGGTCCGGTTCGGGGAAATAACGGTAATCGTGCGCTTCTTCTTTGGAGCGCATGGACAGGGTTACGCCGTTGCCCTCGTCCCAGGTACGGGTTTCCTGAACAACGTGGCCGCCGTCCTCCAAAATTTCTTTTTGGCGTTCAACCTCATAGTTAATGGCACGCTCCAAAGCACGGAAGGAGTTGAGGTTTTTGATTTCGGCACGGGTACCGAATTCTTTTGCGCCTTCGGGCATAATAGAAATGTTAGCGTCGCAGCGCAGGCTGCCTTCCTGCATTTTGCAGTCGCAAACGTCAGTATATTCCAAAATAGCCTTTAGATTTTCCATGTAAGCGCGGGCTTCCGCAGCGCTGCGCATATCGGGCTCGGAAACAATTTCAATCAAAGGCACGCCTGCACGGTTGTAGTCAACGGCAGAGGAATCGGAGGTAGAAATAGTTGCGCCGCTGTGGTTCAGCTTGCCTGCGTCCTCCTCCATGTGAATACGGGTTACGCCGATACGTTTATGTTCGCCGTCAACCACGATATCAATATGACCGCCTAAGCAGATAGGCTTATCAAATTGGGAAATCTGATAGTTTTTAGACAGGTCAGGGTAGAAGTAGTTTTTACGGTCGAATTTGTTGAATTTTTGAATGTCGCAGTTCAAAGCCAAGCCTGCTTTAATCGCGAAATCTACAACCTGCTTGTTCAGTACGGGCAGAGCGCCGGGCATACCTAAGCAAACGGGGCACACATGAGTATTAGGAGTGCTGCCGAATTCGGTGGAGCAACTGCAAAAGGCTTTAGTTTTGGTTTTCAGCTCGGCATGAACTTCCAGGCCGATAACAGTAATATATTTAGTCATTATTGTTTACCTCCCAGCGGTGCGAATACTTTATGATATTCGGTTGCTTGTTCAAAGGTATAGGCTGCGCGCAGAATAGTTTCTTCGTCCAGTACCTTACCAATCAGCTGCATACCGATGGGCATACCGTCCTTAGCAAAGCCGCAGGGAATGGAAATACCCGGCAGGCCCGCCATGTTTACAGGAATAGTGGTAACGTCCAGCATGTAGATAGTCAGCGGATCCATTTTGCCGTCAATCTTGTATGCCGGAACGGGAGAGGTCGGAGTCAGCAGCACGTCGCATTTCTCAAAGGCTTCTTCAAAGTCGCGACGGATAAGAGTACGCACCTGCATGGCTTTATTATAATAAGCGTCATAATAGCCGCTGGAAAGTACGTAGGTGCCCAGCATAATGCGGCGGCGAACCTCCAGGCCAAAGCCCTCGGTACGGCTCATGGTGGTCATTTCCGGAGCGGAAGCAGCGTTCATGTTGCGATAGCCATAGCGGACACCGTCATAACGCGCCAGGTTAGCGGAAGCCTCGGCGGGAGCGATAATATAGTAGGTAATTACGGCATATTCAGTATGCGGCAGAGAAACCTCCACGATTTCTGCGCCCAGTTCTTCGTATTTTTTAACTGCTTTAGCAATTTCCGCTTTCACTTCGGGGTCAATGCCTTCGCCAAAATACTCTTTGGGCAGACCAATACGCAAGCCTTTTACATCGGAGCGCAAAGCTTTAGTAAAATCAGGTACTTCCACATCCAAAGAAGTGGAATCCATTTCGTCCTTGCCGCAGATGGTGTTCAAAACAATGGCAGCGTCGGTTACGTCTTTAGTGATAGGTCCGATCTGGTCCAGAGAGGATGCGAATGCTACGCAGCCATAACGGGATACGCGGCCGTAGGTAGGTTTAATGCCAACGCAGCCGTTAAAAGAAGCCGGTTGACGAATGGAGCCGCCGGTATCGGAGCCTAAGGTCCAAACAGCTTCACCGGCAGCAATAGCGGCAGCGCTGCCGCCGGAGGAACCGCCCGGTACGCGCTCTAAATTCCAAGGGTTATGCGTCGGGCCATAGAAAGAGGTTTCGGTGGTAGAACCCATGGCAAATTCGTCCATGTTGGTTTTGCCCAAGAAAACAGTTTCGTCGGCACGCAGATTTTTAATAACATGAGCGTCATAAATGGGAACTACGTTGCTCAACATTTTAGAGGAGCAGGTAGTGAGTAAGCCTTTAGTGCAGATATTATCTTTAATTGCACCGGGTACGCCGGCCAAAGGAGCAATAGCTTCACCGGCAGCGATTTTAGCGTCTACTTTAGCAGCCTGTGCCAAAGCGTTTTCTTTATCCAGTGTTACATACGCGTTAACCTGGTCTTCAACTGCGTCGATGCGCTCATACAGAGCGTTGGTCAATTCAACGGAGCTGACTTCTTTATTAACGAGCTTATCATGCAGCTCGTGCGCCGTAAGTTTATATAGTTCCACAGCAGTGCCTCCTTATCAATCAATTACGCGCGGTACTTTGAAGCCGTCATTATGGACAGCAGGAGCGTTTTTCAAAGCTTCTTCATGAGAAACGCCCTCTTTTACAACGTCCTCACGCAATACGTTGCTGACGGGCAGTACATAGGGAGTAGGCTCGATACCGGTGGTATCAATTTTTTCCAAAATATCGGCATAGTTAAGAATCTGGTTAAACTGTTCCGTGAACACTTCCATTTCGGAAGCAGGAACTGTTAAACGGGAAAGCTGCGCAATGTGCTTTACGTCTTCAGCAGATACTTTCATTTTGTCACCATCCTATTATAATTTACTTAAGCCTTACCTTTTAGCGCGCATAAAACAATAACATATTCGCTGCACACTAACCAGGAAGCCTGTTTTTAAAAATAACCTGTTTTATTATATCACATCTAGCGCATAAAGTACACTTAGCAAAGGGTAATCAAAAAAGATTATTGTAGGATTTTGTTTTATGTTCATAACATAAAAGCAAGTCAATCTTGTTCCTAAAAAACAGCTTGCGCATTACCTGCATCCAAAGCCAAATTTAATTTTTAGGAAAAACGTTACGAAACATGTCTAAAAATATTAGAAAAACGTTACAAAAATGGTTTAAAATGTAGGAAAAACGTTGCAAAAGCTCTTCGTTTATATTAGAATAATGTTACAAGCTGCGAAAAAAGCCTTTATTCAAGCGTACTTACAGTCATGGAGGTAAACATGCTCAAACGCAAAGCATATAACATACTGAAAAGCTGGCATACTCAGCCCAACAAAAAAGCTCTCTGCATTATAGGCGCACGCCAAATAGGCAAAACCACGCTTATTCGCCAATTTGCGCAAGATAATTATGAGCATTTTGCCGAGTTGAACTTTGTTTTAGACCAGCAGGCACACAGCATCTTTGCTGACAGCTTAGACGCAGATACTATTATCACCAATTTAACGGCCTACACCAAAAAGCCGCTCACTCCGGGAAAAACTCTCATCTTTTTAGATGAAATCCAGGCCTGTCCCAACGCGCGCACCGCTATTAAATTTTTAGTAGAAGACGGACGCTTTGATTACATTGAATCAGGTTCGCTGCTTGGCGTAAATTATAATGATGTACGTTCTTATCCTGTGGGTTTTGAAGAAATTCACTATATGTATCCGCTGGACTTTGAAGAATATATGTGGGCCAACGGCGTACAAGCCGAAACTATTGCTTATCTGCAACGCTGCGTTGATACGCTTACGCCTGTCACAGAAGCCGTACACCAAACTATGCTGAAGCTTTTTTTCAGCTATATAGTAGTCGGCGGTATGCCGGAGGTAGTACAAACCTATGTCAGTACCCATGATATAGGTCAGGTTATAGAACGCCAAAATAATATTTTGTCGTTATACCGTCTGGATATTGCCAAATATACTTCCGGCAGCGACAAAATTAAAGTGCAGGCTATTTTTGACAGTATCCCCTCGCAGTTAAACGATAAAAATCGCCGTTTTATGCTCAGCAAAATCGACAGCAACGGCAGGCAGAACCGCTATCAGGACAGCTTTTTGTGGCTGGCAGACGCAGGCGTAGCCTTACCCTGCTATAACGTCACAGAGCCGCAGCCGCCGCTGCAAATCAACGAAAAGCATAATCTTTTTAAGCTTTTTATGGGAGATACCGGGCTGCTGTGCGCTGCCTGCATGGATAATATTCAATATTCCATTCTTCAAGGAGATTTGGAGGTCAATTTAGGCAGTATTTTGGAAAACGTTATGGCACAATCCATCAAAAGCAACGGCTTTAAGCTAAATTTTTTTGACTCCAAAAAATACGGTGAACTGGATTTTGTCATTCAAAACGGTATGCAGACAGACCTTCTAGAAATCAAATCCGGTAAAAGCTATAAAATTCACGCTTCCTTAAACAAACTTCTCAAGGTCGAAGAATGGCATTTCGGACAAGCCTTAGTTTTCTGTAAAGGCAATATTGAAAAAGCGGATAAAACAACCTATCTTCCATGGTATGCCATTATTTTTTACAGACCGCGCAGAATAGCACCCCACACTACCTACCAAGTCGACCTAAGTGCTTTACAAGCTCTGCCAAAACAGTAAATCAGCTTCGCCTTTAAATCTCCACCACGTCCCCCGCTGCCAAATAATGCAGCCGCGTCATGCGTTCTTTAAGATAAGCGTACTGCTCCAAGCCTGTGCAGTGGCATGTATAGTAAGTGCAGCGCAAGGCTTCTAATTTAGCCGCCGCATCGTCCAAAACAGCCTTATCCGCGCCGGTAGTTGCCAGCTTCATAAAGTGGAAGCCGCCAATGCAGATATCAGGCTGCAGCCATGCCATTAAATTTAAAATTCCCTTATGGGAAATTTTTCTCTGTAAATTATCCTTCAAAATATTATACCCTCTTATGACCAGGTATTCAAATTTTCCAAAGTACCAGGCACAAGAGGGTATTTTACTGTATTCACTTTTTGATTTCTACAGAATCAAATTCTTTGCCGTCAGGCAGATAGGCCTTGAAAACCAGTTTATTGTTCTCTGCCTGCAGCGTCATATAGTTAGCCGTTTCCGGCTGCGGCGCACGGCCTGCGTCCCACGCAAAATCTCCCCACAGCTTAGGATAGCGCACGCTGCCTGCCACGCCTGTCAAAATATAAGTAATACCGTCTGCTGCCGGTGCAAAATTACGCAGCGGTACGCGGCGGCGGTAGGTATGCAGATGAGCGCTGAGTACTGCGTCCACATTATATTTTTCAAAAATCGGCATCAGCTGGCGGCTAAAATCAAGAAAATGCGTTTCCCGCTGCGGTCTGCCGGATTCCTTACTGAAGGCATACATAAAAATATCGCGGTGCTGCAAAACAATTTTCCATTTAGCTTTGCTGCGCGCCAAGTCCTGCTCTAACCATGCCAGCTCTTCCTCAAAAAGCTTAGGCTGCCAATCCTTTGCCTCTTGGAAATTAGTATCTAAAACAGTAAAATGTACCGGACCATAATCAAAGCTGTAAAATTGGTTAGGATATTGTTTCAAGCCGTTTGACGGCAAATTAAATAAATTAACATAGCTTTTAGGCGGCGTTACTTTCCAATCCAGACTATAAGCTTCATGATTACCAATTACCGGAGCCAAGGCTGTATCAGCGCTGAAGGGCTCCACACTGGCAAACCATGCGCGCCACTGGCTGGCATCCTGTCCATTATCCACTAAATCTCCCATATTGATAAACAGCTTAGCGTCACTATGCCGCTTGTAAGCGCTGCGTGCTAAATTCTGCCAGCCGCTGTAATCACTGCTTTGGGAATCCGGAAAAATAAGTGCCGTAAAACTGCCGCCGTTGTCAGTTTTCACAGTGTGCCAGGCACCCTTATTTTTATCAGTCACAATGCGGTATTCATACACCGTTCCCGGCTTTAAGCCTTTAAGCTGCGCCCGATACTGAATGTAATCGCCTCTGCCCTCTGCAAAGGAGCATTCCACGGCATATTGAGTGCCTAGCTGCTTAGTGCCTTTTTCTTGATATTCAACCTTATAAGCTTGCCGCACATCGCTCTGCCACATAAGCGTGCGGGTAGTTCTATTATTTTCGGCAACTAATTGACGGATGTATTTTACACTCACAGAGCTGTCACTGCCTGCATCAGCTTTGTCTGGCTGTCTGCCGCAGCCTGATACCAAGCCTAAGACATACAATATTACTAAAATAAAGGAAAGGTATTTGCGCATAATAATTACCTCTGTTATAAAAAAGTTGGCTCAACACAGCATTGAGCCAACTAAAGTTTACTGCATACAGGTCTATTATTTTAAGCCTAGCTTACCAGCTTAAATGCCCGCTTGCTAACGCAATTTGGTAACGACCTATTTTATAATCCAAAACCTGCAGGGTTTGAGTTATTTTTTTCTGCTGCTCCACCAGCTTTGCCTTTTGGTCTATCAACAAGTCTAATCTGGTCTTAATGGTTGCGTCACCCTGCTGATATAATTGAACATATTTTATCATAGTATCAATGGTCAGTCCAGCGCTGCGCATACAAATTGCCAATTCTATCCAGCCGCATTCCTCCTCGCCATAATTGCGAATGCCGCCGGGAGTTCTGCGCACGGCGGGAATCATGCCTACACGTTCATAATAACGCAGTGTATCCGCAGAGATGTTATATTTTTCACTTACTTCTTTGATTGTCATGAAGCGTCCTCATCAGTCAACAGTAATCAGTTCGTATTTATCGTTGCCCATTTTCAACTCACGCATAGCCGTTAATTGATGCAGACCATGACGTGATTCCATACGTTCTACCAAATCATGATTATGAGGCTCTGCATAAACTAAATCTACAGAAGCTTGGTCAATAGCCAAAATATCAGTAGAAGCCAAAATGCCGATATCCGGAATAGTAGGTTCAGCGGCACTTACGCCGGCGCAATCGCAGTCCACAGACATACGACGCAGCACGTTAATATAAACGATATGCTTGCCAAAATAATCTATGGTAGCCTTCGCAGATTCCGCCATATTTTCCATTAAGGCTTCCTTAGCGGGCCAAACATTCCAATCGGCAGGCAGATTATCGGGAGCTACACCGTGTACCTGCGCTTTACCAATGCGTCCGTCAGCACAGCCAATAGCAATATTTTTCATAGAACCGCCAAAGCCGCCCATAGCGTGACCTTTAAAGTGCGTCAGTACCAGCATGGAATCATAGTTAACGATATTTTTTCCCATGGATACTTCCTTAAAATGCTTGCCGCCGCGTACAGGCAGATTTACCGTACCTTCCGCGTCCATAATATCTACAGGGCAGAAGGTCCAGCCGTTTACCTTTAAGGTCTCCAAATGACCTTCCGTAGTATAACGGTCGCCCGGATACAAGGTATTTGTCTCTACAATATTGCTGTTAGGAATGGTCTGCTGCAAAGCTTTAACCATCTCGCGAGGCAGAATATTGGGGCCATGTTTTTCACCGGTATGCAGTTTAATAGCTACCTTACCATAAATACCTTCATTTATTAAGTTATATAATTTAATCAAATGTTCTGCGTCGATATGCTTAGTAAAATATACCTTAGCATGAGAACCACTTACTGCTTTGCCAACATCTACTTTAGTGCTGCCTATTACTGGCGCCTGTGCAAAAATCTTATCCAAATTCATCAATCCTCCTGTTGCCACAGCAGCGGTAGTCAAGCCTGCCGCCTTTAAAAAATCACGTCTTTTCATAAGCTATTGCCTCCTTTATTTAGTGCTTTTAGCATACAACTTTAAGTATACTCTAAGTCAAGCCTTTTTATTTTTAACAAATACGCGGCACGCCAATAGGCTTATTTCGTACAAAATTACCATAGGCAGCGCCAGCAGGCTTTGAGTAATAATATCCGGAGTAGGCGTAATAAAGGCTGCCAAAATAAACGCCGCCAAAATCACATGCTTATGATAACGTTTTAGCACCTTAACCGGCAAAAGCTGCAAATACGCCAGCAATAGAATCAATATGGGAATATTAAAGACAAATCCAAAGGGTACTACAAGCATGAGCATAAAATCCAAATAGCTTTCCATGGAAAGCAAAGGATTGACCTTATCTGCCGCAAAGCCTAAAAAGAATTCCAAAGCGCGGGGAAAAACAAGCAAATACGCAAACAGCATACCGCCAAGAAAAAGCACCACCACAATTGGTATGGAGCACAGGGTAAAGCGTTTCTCCCGCAAAGTTAAAGCCGGTTTGATAAAAGCATATAGCTCGTAAAGCATAAACGGCAGCGCCAGCACTAAGCCTCCCAGCAAAGTAATCTTCATATAAATCATAAAGGCTTCCGCCGGACGCATATAATAAAGCTGTCCGGCAGGCGCCGTCAAAATATCCATAATCTGCCGGATAAAGTAAAAGCTGATGCCCATGCCAACAGCTAAATACGCCAATACTTTTAAAATACAGCTGCGCAGCTCGCTTAAATGCTCCGCCAGACTCATATCTCTGTCGATATTATCCTGCCACAGCTCCGGACTTATATCATTTTGCTGCCTGTTCATCTTTAGCAGCAGCAGTTTTTTCTGCTGCTTCCTCTTGTTCCACAACAGCTTTAACGGCTTTTTCTTCTTCGTTCAGAGCAGTTTTAAACTCTCGCATACTTTTGCCGATAGCCTTACCCACATCCGGCAGCTTGCCGGGTCCAAAGAATACTAAACCGATAACAAGAATAAGCATTAATTCCGGTAAACCAAGACCAAACATAAAATATTCCTCCTTTATTGACTAAAAGACTTACTCACTTTTTTAATCAATCCATATGCCTGCTGACAAAATTCTGCATTTCTTTAAAAGAGTTAATGCTTTCCTGCATATCCGGGAAAACCAACGCAAAATCATGGGGCATTTCCGAATAAACGGTAAGCGTAACCTCTACGCCGCATTTGGCTGCCTGCTCAGCCAGCTGCTGACACTCTGTTAAAAGCAGCTCGTTGCCTCCAGCCTGAATCAGCATGGGTGCCAGTCCTCTTAAATCACTGTAAATAGGCGAAACCAGCGGGCTTCTGCGTGACAAGCCGCCTCTGTATTCCGCCTTGAGCACTGCTGGATAAAAAGGTGTTCCCTCGCCTACAATCACATCCTTATGCACATTGTAGTATCTTGAGGTACCCTTTTTATTTTCCATTGTTCCCCAAGGGGACGCCAAAACCAGCGCTGCCGGCTGCGGCATATTATTTTCTCGTATATAAACCGCTAAAGAAACAGCCAAGTTGCCGCCTGCGGAATCGCCGACAAAAACAATTTTTTTAGGATCGTATCCCGCCTCCAGCATACTTTGATACATTATGGCGGCATCCTCCAAGGCAGCCGGATAAACATATTTAGGAGCTAAGCGATAATCAGGCATAAATACGTCGTTAGCCCCAAGAAGCTCCGCTTCTTTAAGACATAAAAGCCGGTATCCGTTATCTGCCTTACCCACATAAGCTCCGCCATGCAGGAACAAAATCGCTTTATCCTGTAAAGAATTTTCTCTGTGAAAATGCTCGGAAGTAAAATTTTCAAAGCTTAAAACGTTTTGCTGCCAGCCCTCCGGCACGACAAATGACGTGGCCTTTTCTTTTAAAGCATTGGCAAAATAATTAGCCATATATTCCTGTTTAGCGGCACCCTGTAAGACCAGGCCCTTGTCAGGAACCGTCAATATATTGTCCGCCCAAGCGCTGCCGTAAAAGCAGCCCACTGTCAAAACGGCAGCCGCCAAGCAGCCAAAAATTCTACGTTTAAACATAATATATCTCCTAATATTGTCACTATTTATTAGGGACGGACAGCGGCTCTAATTTCACCGTAAAATCTCCCTGCTGTGCAGTCAGCAGCTCTAAGCCGGATTCCAAACGTCCCAAGGAAAATAAATCGCCGCTGTGGCGATAATCATGATAAAAGAAGCATAAATTTCCCCAAGGTGCATATAAGCAAAGGTCGCCTACCTTGGGGGCATGCCCCTCCGGCTTATAGCCTTCATGAATAGGATTATCTAAACGAGCAATTTTTTCCGTATTGTTAAAATCGCTGAAAGTTAATGTCAACGGCAGCTTGGCGTACAAAGCATTGCTTACGGGAGTATCATATAAATCAAGCACAGCCTGCTTGCCATTGATAGTTAAAACAACCTTTTTCACTTTAACCTCGACGCTGACAGCGGTTGCCGGTTTAGCTGTGTTACCTGCAGCAGGCGCGGCAGGAGCCGCCCCGCAGGCATAGGTGCAGAAAGATAAAATAAAGCCAAAAAACAGCAATAGCTTTTTCATAATATTTCACTCCTATTTAATTTAAGTTAAAAGCCTAATCTTTTCAGCCAAGCGCTGACTTCGCCTTGAGCGCTGCGGGCGCTGCTGCCGGACAGGCATAAGCCTTCTTGAATATTTGCTTTGGGCAATAATTTACGCAAATCGCTGGAGCAGCGTTGCTCACCGCCACCGCCATGAGTATAAAAAGGAGCGATAGTTTTACCGTCTAATTTGTTGTTTTCGGCAAAGGTAGCAATCAGCATCGGATAGCTGCCCCACCAGTTAGGATAGCCCAAAAGCACAGTGTCGTATTCGTCGATATTAGGAATTTGAGTTTTAATTGCCGGGCGAGCATTGCTGAGCTGCTCCTGTTTAGCTTTGGCTACAGTCACGGCATAAGTTTCAGAATAAGGAGTAACCGGCACGATAGCCTGCAAATCGCCGCCAATCTGCTTATGGATTTCTTCTGCCACAGCTTTAGTATTACCGCTCCAGGAATAGTATGCAATAAGAACCTTTTTACCGTTTTGTTTATTCATAGCTTGTCCAGCTCCTTCATTATTAGTAGTATTATTTGCTGCGGGTGCGGAGGTAGCACTGCCGCTGCCGCAGCCCATGCACATAGCAGCTAAGCCTGCCAGAGAAAAGCCGGTGGTTTTGAGAAAATCGCGTCTGTTCATAAATAAATTCCTCCATTCAAGTTTTATTCTATTATAGGCTGTAGCCTAAATCATAAGCTGCCTGAGGAAAAGCGGTGCGCAAAAGCTGTTCTTTGGTTGCACAGCCTGTCGCCAAAACCGTGCCTAAGCTGCGCCAACGCATATAACCGGAAAGCGTGGTGTAATATTTACGCAGGCTTTTCAGCGTCAGCTCCGTGTCCGAACCGGCCGCCGCCAAAAGTACCGAACGTTTGCCGCTGATGCTGCCTGTGCGGGCGTAAAAGCGGTCGATAACCGTTTTTAACTGTGCGCTTACATGAAAATAATACACCGGCGTAACTAACGCAATTAAATCCGCATCTACTAATTTCATAATCAGCTCGTTTTCTATATCATCCTTATGCACGCAGGGGCCGCTCATGCCGCAGCTGTCGCAGCCCAGGCATGGATGGATATTTTTAAAAGCGGCATCAAAGCGATAAACCTCGTGGCCTTTGGCCTGCGCGCCTTTGATAAACTGCTCTGCTAAAACAGAAGTTGTGCCGTTAGCATGGGGACTTCCCGTTAAAACTACTATCTGCATATATCACCGCCCCCTTTCTAAATACCTTGGCCAAGCTTAAAGGCCTGCTCGGGAAATTCCGTTCCCTCAATAGCGCGGCGGCTGCCGCAGCCATATCCTAAAACCATACCCAAATCCTGCCAGTGCATATACGCCGCCAGGCTTTGATAATGATCTACAAGCGCTTCAAATGTCCACCCGGCGCTATTATATGCGGTAGCCATTAAAAAGGTTTTTTTACCGTCAAAGCTGCGCAGGCGGGAATAAAATCTATCCAAAACTGTTTTCAGCTGCGCGGACATAGCGTAATAATACAGCGGCGTTACGAGTACGATAATGTCTGCCTTTAACAATTCCGGCATCAGCGTTTTTTCTATTGTATCGTTTAAAATGCAGGGACCGTTTTGATGACAGGCGTTGCAGCCCTGGCAGGCGTGTATATCTTCAAAAGCCGCATTAAAGCGAAATACATTGTGTCCCTTGCTTTGGGCGCCTTCAACAAATTTATCAGCCAAAAGCGCTGAGGTGCCGTGGCGGTGAGGACTGCCCGTTAAGACGACAATATTCTGACCGCCGTTTTTTGCCGTTGGCAGCGGCGCAGCTTCTGCGGCAGGAGCTGCATTCTGCTGCGTTTTATTGATTAAGGTAACACCTAAGCCGCTGACTAACAATGTGCCAAATCCTGCGGAGGCTACCTTGAGAAAATCGCGTCTGTTCATAAATAAATACCTCCATTAGCTGACATTTTTTAGTATTTTAATTATCAAGAGCAACCAAGCGGTAATGGCGCTTGCCTACGCCTAAATTTTCGGCGTACTGCAGAATATCCACGCTGTGGGTATCCTCCCAGCGCTGCCGCAGCTCCGGCGTAGCTGCTGCGCCAAAAGTTAAATCCACAGCCGCCTGGTCAACTGCTACCGGATCGAGAGAAGCTAAAATGCCTATATTCCCAAGATTTTTGGTTCCCTGACATTTATCGTCAGGATCAAAATCATCAAGCACATTGATAAAACACCAAGCATCCTTTTTATAATCCAGCGCTGCCTTAACGCCATCAGCCAAGCTTTGGGCAGTAGTTGTTTTATCTGAGCTTTGATAATATCTTTCGTTTTTACCGGCGCTGTGCAAAATGGCTTTGCCGGAAATAGAGCCAAGTGTAATAGTCAAATTTTTCATCGTGCCGCCGTAAATAGCAATATGATGCGCTTTAAAGCGAACCACAGAAATCACATGACCATAATCAGCAAAATGAGCGCCGGTGCGGGCATATTTTATATGATAACCGTTAGCAACAGGCATATCTATATCGCCGTCCGCGTCTAAAATATCGCAGGGAGCAATATTCGTAAACCCGTGATTGCGAATAAGCTGCATATGACTTTGAGTTTGGTGGCGCGGCGGCGTAAAGCCGTTGCAGTCTATCAGCGTCCCTTTAGTTTTATCGCACAAGGGTTTTAGTAATTGCGGATTCAAATACGGTCCGTTAGGAGTTTCAAAAGAAATTTTTATACCTACTTTGCCTTGCGGCTTTCTGCCTAAAGCTTCATAAATTTTTACAAGCGCGCTGCCAGAAATCTCACGAGTAAAATAAACTACGGGAGCCTGAGCATCTTCCACCTGATATAAGGGCTTTTGTCCATTTACAGTAGGAAGCGCGGCGCTTGCTGCCGCAGGGGTAACCTGCTTAGGCACAGAAGCGCAGCCGTTTAACAGCAGCCAGGCAGCTCCCATGCCTAAGCCTTGAAGAAAGCTTCTGCGTTTCATTTGCCGCCTCCGTTATTTTAAAGCGTTATATGCCTGCGCATCCACGGGCTCGCACCATTCGTTGCGCATATTTTCGCCGGGAACCTCAACGGCAATATGTGCAAACCAGCTGGTAGGAGCGGCGCCGTGCCAATGCTTAACGCCTGCGGGAATATTTACCACATCGCCTGGATGCAGCTCGCGCGGCTCCTTGCCCCACTCCTGATAATAGCCGCGGCCGCCGGTTACTAATAAAATCTGTCCGCCGCCTTTATCCGCATGGTGGATATGCCAGTTATTGCGGCAGCCCGGTTCAAAGGTTACGTTGCCAATCACTACCTGCTCCAAGGAAAGCATATTTAAATAGCTTTGGCCTACAAAATATTGTGCATAAGCGTCATTTTTAGCGCCGGTGGGAAATACAGTGGAAAATTCTTGTGTCATTTGTTGTTCCTCCTTATTATTCTGAACGGATTGGTTAGCGAAAGTCGGGGCAGCAGCCACTAAACAGCAAGCTGCTAAAATTAAAGCTGTAAGAACTTTTTTCATATGTCATTTACTCCTTTCCTGCTGGAATTACTGCGTTAATGGCAGCTAAAGCGTTGAGGGTGCGCGGATAACCGATATAGGGCAGCGCGATAGTAATAGCGTCAATCAGCTGCTGACGGGTATTGCCTACCAGCAAATTGCCGTTGACATGAGCTTTGGCCTGCGGGTCGCAGCAGCCTAAGGAAATAATCGCCGTAAAAGTTACCAGCTCTCTTTCCTGAACATTAAGACCGTCGCGGGTATAGTAATCGCCAAAACAGTTGGCAGATAGATTAGTATTGATATGCTTTTGATCGGCAGGAGCGCTGGCGTTCATTTGGTCAATCGCAGCACCAAAAATGGATTTCTGCACTGCAAGCCCATTGGCGTGACGGTTCTCGTCGTTCACCGTAGTGCAGTCGGGCAAGGGCAGCTTAACGCCTGCTTTTTTGAAAGCATCATACATGGCTGCCAGCGCCGGTTTGGTTCTGCTCATGCCTACATAGGCGGCGCAGTGAAAAATAGTTTCTCTAATCTGCACCGGTGTAGCTCCTGCATTTAAAGCTCCCCGCACATGGAGAGGAATATCCTCCGACGTATTATTGGCGGTCAAAACTGCCAAGGTCAGCAGCTCCTGCTGCGCCAAGGGCATTTTCACCTGCTGATTAACATCGGCGTAAATAAATTTTTGCAGAATACTGTTTAACTCCTTATCGTTCTGCAAAATAGTTTGATTAGAATTGTTGTAAAGCTGCTTCATGGTTGCGCAAGCAGCATTATCACGATTACTAGCCATAGCTTGATTACCTCCTAATAATGCGCCAAAGCTTAGAACTGTCATCATTACAGTGCCGACAGCAGCAATTTTACAGCTTTGGCAAAAATTTTTATATGTATAAATCATGGTCATTCTCCTTTCTTGAGATAAGTACAGCAGCCCAGCCACAGCAAGGCACCCACACCGGCGATACAGCTGCCGCCGCAGCTACCGCATACGCCGGTACAGCTGGGAACAGTGCCACTTGCGAAAGGCGCTGCCGACGCAAAAAGCTGCGGCCATGTGCCGGTTATAGCCTGCGGAAGCACAATGGAACCGGCTGCACCGCAGGCAAGTCCAAATTTTTGTAAGTTCCGCTTCATTGCTGCTCCTCCTTAACCTGAATATTACTGAGATATTTTATTGCATGTTTAGGACATTTATGGGCGCACTGTCCGCAAACAATGCAGTGACGAATATCTATTGCGGCTTTGCCGTTTTTTACGCTTATCGCCCGCATAGGACATTGGTTGGCGCAGATACCGCAGCCAACGCAACCGGACTTATCAACCTGCATTTTAAAGGTTCCCGGCAAGCAGCTGCCCGCCGCGTGAAAGGCGGAGCACATAGCGCCCACAGGGCACAGCAGATTACAGTAACCGCGACCGCCCTTAGTAAATAAGCCTAAGATAATGTAGCAGACGAAAAAGGTCAGCATCAGCGATACGGAAGCTTCCAAAAGATGACCCGTATGCAGAAAGCCTGCAAAAAGCTCTAAAGCATAATAATTGCAGTAGGCGCAGGGCACGCCCAAGCCAAGCAGCACGGAAAACAGAAAGCCTGCAAAAAAGCCGCAGCGCAAAGGCAGGATAGGAACATATTTGCTCCAATCAATTTTGTATTTATCCGGCAGCAGTCTGCTTAAAAATTCGCTAAAACCGCCTGCCGGACACAGCCTGCCGCAGAACAGCGGACCAAACCACAAGGAAGTTGCCGCCAACAGCAGACAGAAGAACAATGAAGTCGGTCCGCTTGCCAGCCACTCCCCTGTCAAAATATTCGCTAAAGGAATGCGGGCGCAAGGGACATGGATGGAAGTAAAGCCCGTTTCCACAAAAAAGCTTTCTGTCAGCTTACCGAAAAGCATGAACGGCTCATAAAATAAGACAAAGCCTAAGCAATAGCCCAATAATCTTTGCAAGTAAAATAGTTTGCTGTTCATAGGCACCTCCTATAATTTAAGTATAGTGTACAGCTTGAAGTTAACTTCAAGTCAAGGATTTTTTACAACTTTTTAACACCAAACAGTATATCAGGCAGGTTGCTTTGCATATCTAAATTATAAAATCATTCACTTTTGATGTCCAATACTTAAAATATTAGCTTATTTTATGCCTTAAAAGCATCGTAGAGGAATGCATAAACTAATACTATTCACCTCCCGCACGTGTTATAATGATATTATGAGTAAAATACCGTCAGTATGTAAAATAATATTTAGTCAATTTGTTTATTCCAAAGCATAAACCTGCAAAGGAGCATACCAATGAAAATATCCACTAAAAGCCGTTACGCTCTGCGCATTATGATTTATTTAGCAGAAAATTATCCATTAGGCTACATTCCCTTAAAGGATATTGCCGACAGCGAAAGCTTACCGCTAAAATATACGGAGCAGCTCATGAGCAAGCTGCTAAAAGCCGGTTTAGTCTATGCGGTGCGCGGCAACCACGGCGGCTACAAGCTGAACAAAACACCACAAAACTATACCGTCAACCAAATTATTAAGGTAATGGAAATTTTTAAAACCGTTACTCCCTGCGCCGGTCAAAAAAATGTAAATTGTCCTCGTGCCGAAAAATGCTCCGCTATTGATGTGTGGCAATTACTGCAGTCAACTATCGACGAGCTTTTGGATAATATTACTTTGTTAGATATTTTAAAAATGCAGCAGGCAAAAACCAAAGAGCCAAGTCTGTATCTAACCTTTCTAGAGCGTAAATTCAATCTAAGGAACCACTAAAAAACGAAGAGAGGCATATCCACTACAGATATGCCTCTCTTCGTTTTTTAGGAGAATTTAAAATGAAAGTATTTGTTACTTTATATCCACCGGAATATAGGTTAAGCATCTAACGCAGTTGCCGTCTGCATCTTCCGCCGGAGAAAAACGCCACTTAATACAATGCTCCAAAGCAGCTCCGTCCAAAATCGGATTGCCCGATGAGCCTGCGGTAGAAACATATTCCGGAACGCCGTCTGCGCCAACCAAAATACACACAATGACCCGTCCGGTTTGCCCGCCTGCCTTGGCAGGATACGGCACAGGAGTGTGGGTGAGCAGCTTAGGCCGCACAAGCGGCTCTCTGACAATAGGAGCAACTTTAGGCTTCTTTAAATTGTTAGGATCAAATTCTTCTATTTTAATCTTTTTGACCTTAATTTGTTCATCAAACACATACAATTCTAAAGGCGTAAAAGTCCAATAGCCTTGTTTATTATGAACGCGCGTTTTGACGGCTTCCTTATCAAAATCCATAGTACGTATTTCCGTCATGGTTTCATAAATTTCATTACTACGAACAGAAGTACCACCATGTGTCTGGCTAACAAAAAGCAATGCCAAATGACACACTAATGAACAAATAACAGCCAAAGAAATGCGCTTCTTTTCATTATACATTTTACGACCTCTTTTCAGCCGCTAAAGCAATACGTTTCACTCCTGCCCGCTTTAAAAGGTTGATAATATCGGAAGTACTATAAAATTGACTGTTTTTATCAATACGCAGGATAACAATCATTTCCGGATTGCTCGCCGCAGCCTTCTGCATGGTTGTCAACAGCTGTTCGCCGCTTATCTGCCCGCCGTTCAAAAACAGCTGGTTATCTTTATCCACTGCTACCGTCAAACCATCAATTTTGTTAGTCTGCAAATTTTGCATACTGGCTAATTTTATTGGCAGTGTTCCTGCGTCACTCATATTAACCGTGGCAATCATAAAAAACACCAGCAGGAAGAACATTATGTCAATCATAGGAATAACCATAATCTGCGGTAATCCCTCGTCATTCGCTTTAAACCGCATGCGTACTCACATCCTCTTTCTGCCTTACTTAGCTGCTGCCAATAATTTTACACAGCAAAGAGCCATTTTTTTATCCAGCTTACCAATATAAAACTTCAAAACGCCATAAAGAATTAAAGCAAACATGGCTACAATCAAGCCAAAGGCAGTTGCTACCAGCGCTTCACCTACACCGCTGGTAATGGCAAAATGACTGGCGCTGTCTTGCAAATCAAAAACCTTAAAGGAAGAAACAATACCTAAAATAGTACCTAGCAAGCCTAACAGCGGTGCCAAAGTAATAATGATATTTAAAAACGCCAAATTTTCGTTATAACTCATAGATTTAAAATTAACCTGCGTTTCTAAGCTCTGCACCCTATCCTGCTGCTTCTGCTGCGATTGAAAATAGTTTTGTACCAACATTACTGCATCTGTCGCCTTAGCTTGTGCCATTGCTTCTATTTCTGCAACGTTCTGCTCCTCTATATACCCTAAAAGCAGCCGCATTTTTTCGCTGCTGGTGTCAATACCGCGGAAATACAGCATTCTTTCAAAAAATACAGCTAAGGCAACAAAAGACAACAGTACCAGCGGATACATAACTACACCGCCCTGTTTAAACAAATGCATAACATCCATTATTTTTCACTCCTTATTTGATACTCTTGCAAAATATTCATCAACCCGGCAAAACGCAAAGGTTTAAAAAGCACCTCACAGACACCGCTTTCCACTAAAGCTTTTTTCTCGTCTAAATCAGCGTTGCTGCATAAAGCAAATAAATACGCGTTGCTTAGCTTGGGGTGTTTTTTTAATTGACGTAAAATAGAATTTTTCTGTTCGGACTGTAATTCGTCCACATCAACAACAACATATTGAAAAAAGTCTGTATAATTACTTTCCAATAAATTTACCGCTTCCTTTTCCGTATCGGCACAATAAACCTTAGCTCCCTTGCTTTCCAGCAGCTTACGCAAAACTAAAACCTCTAAGGGATTATGTCTTACCAGCATTAAACATTTATTTTGTATGCTATCCTGATTTTCCAGCTTGGAAGCAGCAGTTTTTACTATTGCATCAACAAAAGTCATGTGTAAATCAATAGTTACCGTAGTACCTGCACCCACCTGACTTTCTAAGCCTATGGTTCCGCCTAAACGCTCTACAATAATCTTAGCAATGGATAAGCCCAAGCCGGAGCTGTCTTTGCAGCCGGTTTCGTTCATATAGATACTGAACGGAGTAAAAACATGCTGCATGGTTTCTGTGTCAATACCACAGCCGTTATCCTTAATAACAAATCTGTAAAAAGCTTCATTCTGACCTTTAAAAGGCAGTTCGTAAACAGCTATTTGCACATCACTGTTGTCGCCGGAAAACTTACAGGCATTGTCAAGAATATTGTATAAAAGTTTATAAATTGCTTTATAGTCTCCCAAACAGCTGTTGTGAAAAACCTGCTCAACACATTCTATAGTTATTTTTTTCTCAAGATATTTTTTCTTAATATTCTTAGTCACCGTTGCTACTAAATCGCTTAAGGTAAACTGTACTTCGGAAAATTTTACCTTCTGCATCTCTAAATTACTAATAATCATAATATCATTGATAACATCGCTGATTTTAGTAAGCTGGTATTTAATACCTGCTAACTGGCCCTTAGTAGCATCATGGGAACAAATATTACCTATCTTTTTTAAATTGTTAAGTATATTTTTTAAAGGCATTCTCACACTGGTACCAAAAGTAGAAAGATAATCGCTTTTTACACGATTAAGCTCTTTAAGCCCCTCCACCTGCTCCAGCAGTTCCTTTTGCTTCTGCTGTTCTTCGTTGACAATATGAGAAATGTCCCTGTCCGTCCATAGCACCATGCCATATACTTTATCTAAATAAACGTAACGTATTTTGCTTTTCCTATGCTGTCCGCTATTGTCAATTTTATTGATGTCAAACTCATAAGAATCTTTTTCCTTTAACTGTTGGCGTACATTTTCTAAAGACATTTTTTGCAGAACCTGTTCCCGTTCCTGCTTAACAACAAAGCTGTTGACATATTGTTCAATAGCGTTTTGGTAATCAAATTCCTGCTTAGGCAGCATATCAATGCCAAAACCGTTACTGGTATATACTTTTGCACTGCGCGAAAACAAATTGATATCCGCAATCATATTATAATCATAATTGACTGCTTTGCTGATAACCTCCTGCATCATTTTGTTTTCATTTATATCATAGGTATATAAAAACGCTATTAAATCCTTGCTCTGCGGGTCTTCCATCAGCTGAATAGTAGATCTTGCCCACATAATATTTTTCATATTGCGAGAATAGCGTCTATAATCAATAGATAAGACAGTTTTGCCTTCCTGAAAAGCCCGACGCAGATTATCCAGCTTCATAATCTCCGTAAATTCTTTACGCTTTTCATAATCAATAACCGTAGGCAAAACTCTTTCAACAAATTCTGATGACGGCTGTCCTGGATAAATCGTCGGCACCGGAAAGCCATGGGGATCATGCTCAATAACTGAACCCGTAGTAACATTAAATACTAAATAGGCCATAAAATCCATGTCCACTCTATACCGGCGACGCAGTTCTTTTTGGTAACGCTCCTCCGCCAGCTGCCGGGCATGTTTTTCTTCCGTAACATCATTCATGTAAACTACATAAGCCGGCCTTGTCAGCCACTCCATAAGATTAACGCTAATGTTTACGGTTTTTGTAACTTTAGGAATAAAAACCTCGGCTTTATTTTCCTTAGTATGCGCTATAAACAGCTTGCATTTTTCACAAGGAAATTTTCTATTAACGAAATATTCGTAACATTTTCTGCCGGCATAATTATCATCGCTTGCCTGCAATAATTTTTGCGACGCATTATTAGCATATAAAAGATTGTGGTTAATAGCATCCACTACAAAAACAGCCGTTTCCATGGCGTCCAGCAAATTTCTTTGCAGGCTGAACCTACATTCCGAGCTGTTGAGTATTTCTCTATTATACAGAATATGCTTAATTCTGGCAGAAACAACCTCTGCCGCAACAGGCTGACAAATATAATCGTCAGCACCAATGCCAAGAGCCGTAATCTCCTCATGAGTATTACCTGTTTCAGCAACTACAAGAATAACCAAATCCTTATACAGACTATTGCTTCTAAGCTTCTGCAGAAGCTCCAGTCCGCTCATTTTAGGCAGCAGCAGCTCCAAAAGCACTACTTGAATTTTAGGATCGTTATTTAAAGCCTCCAAAGCCTGATAAGCGTCCTCAGCCTTAACTACTTCATATTCTTCGGCAAGAATATCAATAAGTTTATTCTTTTCATTTTGTTTATGGTCGACAATGAGAATTTTGCTTTTCATATTCTTACCTCATCATGCTGTAGCATCACTAAATAATCAGCTGCCTAATTTAGCAACCAAAATGCCAATTTCATATAAAACAATCATAGGAATCGCCATTAAGCATTGAGACATAACGTCCGGCGGCGTTAAAAAAGCTGCCAAAACAAAAATAACCAAAATCATATATTTACGCAAGGTTATAAGCTGCTGCACGGTAACTACACCTAAACGGCAAAGCACATACACAACTACCGGCAGTTCAAAAACAACACCAAAGGAAAGTACAAAGCCAAATAAAAAGCCCACATATTGACTTATGGAAAGCATCGGAGTAGCTATATTTTCTCCCATGAATACAAAAAAGGTAATCGCCGATAAAAAGACTACGCCATAGCCAAAGCAAACACCAAGAATAAACAGCAGCACCGAACCTAAAGAAAAAATTATTACAGCTTTCTTTTCATTTTCATATAATGCCGGTTTTATAAAGTCCCAAATGTGCCAAAAAATTACCGGTGCTGAAACAATCATGGCGGCGATAAAGGATACTTTTAATTGTGCTACTAAAGCCTCCGATAGTCCAAGATAAATAAACTCAATACCTCTATTTTTGATAGGGGCAGTTATCAGCTGCATTAAATCCCCGGCAAAAAAAGTTGCTATGACAAAAAAGCTGCCGCATAAAAAGCCCAAGCACCACAAAAGTCTGGTGCGCAGCTCGCGAATATGTTCTCTTAGCGGCGGTTCATAGGCCTGCATGCTATCAAACGGATCCGCTAAATTATTATTTGGCTGCTTCGTTGTCATGCTGTTCACTCTCTTTTGTCTCTGCAGTTTCCGATCCCTTTACTTCCTCCTTAAATTCTCTGATGCTTGTGCCCAAGGCTTTTCCCAAACCAGATAATTTACTGGAACCAAATACCAGAAAAGCAATAGCCAAAATCAATATAAGTTCTGTTGCTCCTAATCGCATAATAAATCCACCCTTCTAAAAATATCCCAGTACTTTAATGTTTTTCCATAGCGTGCTTAATAACATTCTCCTGAACCTTTTGGAAATCCTCGCTTACTTTGCGTAAGCCCTCCGTATCCTTTTTTATTTCTTCCAGTTCAATTTCTTCTTCAAAGGATTTTGTTACATCTTTCATCATGGTGCGCATTTTTTTCACGCCCTTAGCTATGGTTCGTGCAATTTTAGGTAAATCCTCAGGACCTACAACTACGAAGCCGACAAACAAAACCAGTAGGATCTCTCCTATACCGATACTCATAGGATGCCTCCTTTCAACTAATTAAAAGCGACAAATCTGCCGCATAAAGCTGTATATAATTATACTCTTATGCGACAGATTTATCAAAAAAATTAATTATTCTTCGTCATCCTCTAAAACCTTGTCAATATTGCCAATACGTTTTTTACCAGGCCACAAATCCATGAACCAGTTATGGAACAGCATTACACAGATAAAGAGAATGCCAGGAGCCATCGGGAACTGCTGCGGATGGGAGTAAGCAGCCTGAGTACCCAGCATAGTAGGACTAAATTTGTAATACAGCCAGTGGAAAATAATGGTGCTGACAACGATAATAATCATTCTCAGAGCAATATTACCGGCTACGCCATATTTTTTCGGGCCATTATCAAAATAGAAATTAAGAATCATCGCAGGAATAAGCATCATAATAGCTAATTCGCCGCTATGCAGATAACGCCAGTCAGGAGCCAGAATTCTCTTAGCGCCTTCAACAGCCGGACCCCATGCTACGTCTTGAATAAAGTTAAAGGTTACAAACAGCAGAATTGCAAACAGAAATACGCCTACAAAACCGGCAAAGCCGCGCCAGATTTTATTTTTAATCATTACAAACGGATAACGGTCGAAAGTAATTTCCAGCATCCAAATAGCAACGGTACCGCACATTACCCAACCAACGTTAAAGTTACCATGCAGAGTGCGGGCAAAGTCAAACCACCAGGGATAAGCAGCTGCGTACTCCTGCCAAGGCCAGAACAATACATGATAATGGGGATGCATTAAGCAGAAGAATGCCAAAATAGAGAACAGTGCTGTTACACAGAAAACAGTGATGCCTCTAGCAGGCTGTTTCATACTTTGCCAAGGATGGTTTTCAAAGCAAACCGGTACGATAGGGCTTAACCAGGAAGCAATAGCAGCAAACATCAAAATTGCCAGGGAAGAATATTCGCGGGCAAAGAATTCTGTCATGCCTTTGCTTACCAGCTTATATACGCTCAAATAGGGGATAGAATAAATACCTAAGAAGTTATAGAAGAAGCCCCAAATTACGGCGCCGACAATAGCAAAGTTTACGGCAATCAAAACAGCGCCTGTAACCAGCGGATGCGATGTTTCACGCCATTTTAGGCTGAACGGCCAGAAGTTGAATACATAAGCCTGCCAAATAGCTACAATCAAAATCCAACGAACGTACATGTAGCCATATTGCGGAGTATACCATCTTAAAATACCGCGGGGATCCATGAATACCCACCACAATGCATAGAAAATTATAAAGGAAAACAATACGCCGACAATACCGCGAACCGGCTGAGGCATTTTATTTTCCATAACGCGGCTTTCCAGCCACATATGATCTTTAAGATTGATCATTGTTTTTTCGCCTCCTACCAATTAACCAAACATGATCTGATCGCCGTTGCCAAGATACAGTTTTTTCTTGCTCTTGAATCTTGCGGTGCCTTGTACTACGGGCATACCTGCCAAAACCATTTTTTCAGCAGTCAAATAACCGGTGCAGTGGTTGCAGCCCAAAATTTCAATACCATAACCAGGCAGAGCTTTAATCAAATCGTCATATTGAGGATCCCAGTCCTCGAACGGGGAAATGTGCAAGCCGCCCTGGATACCGTAAATCTTGTCGCCGCCTTTAATGCTGTGCTTAATTTCTTCCAAGAAGGAAATAATGCCCATATGGCAGCAGCCGGTAACAGCAACCAAGCCTTTGCCGGCAACATTAAATACCAAGCCCTGCTCGCCGGTTACGCGGGTGATAATAGCAGAGTCAAAGGTAATAGAAGCTGCGCCCGGGAACAAAGGATGAACTTTGCCGGATTCGCGTACTTCTAACGGACCGGTATGCGGGAAATCGTTCTTTACTTTGGCAATCGGGAAGTTAGCGCCCTTCAACAAATCAAAGCCTTCTTTGTAGAAGCCTTTAGGAACGATAATAGGAATATCAGGACAATGCTTCAATACGGATTCAACACCCCAGTAATGGTCAAAATGCTCATGAGTTACAAACAGCATGTCAATCTCATGGTTTTCCAGCATTTTGTCAACGCCTTCACGTTTCAGGCATTCGTCCATCCAGGCAGTGTTCCAGCCGCAGTCCAGCAAAATTTTCTTTTTAGAGCCGTCCATCAGTTCTACATCAATCAAGGTGCAGAAGCCGCCGGAGTTATCGCCGTTGTAGCCTTCTTTTACGCCTTCATGAGTCCACGGAATAATGTATTGGTTAACCAAAAGTCCGCCGGCGTCTTTCATATCTTGTACTACGCGCGCATTATTAAACCAGCTGGTTTCGGATACAACAGTACATTTTACGCTTTTGCATTCGCCGATATCAAAATCACCAATCGGTCTAGGAGGAACGAATACATCTTTTAATACAGTAGAGGAAGCTCCGGCCATAGCTAAATAACCAGTAGTACCGCCGATAGCCAATCCTTTCAAAAAATCTCTTCTGGATACGCCCATTTTTAAACTCCTTTCTTTTTCTAAGCAGCTGTTCTAGAGAACATAAGTGCCGAAACAAGCTGAATAGTTGCATAGAATAACCCAGCACCTACAAGCAACCCCACAATAAATCCGGGCCAACTAAATTTTCCGCCAGTTTCCTGGGTTTTTTCAGTCATCATTTTTGCCTCCTTTCAACATTTATAGGATAAAATAATCAATTTTACCTCTTGACTTTTTTCCGTATATAATTGATTATCTCCTAATATATGCTTAATATCTCCGGCCATTTCCACTCGTTCCTTTTGGCGGCTGGCAATTGATAAAGCCTTTAAAAATTTTTGGGTAAAGAACTCAAGAAAAATTGCCGTTAAAGCAAAGCCAGGAACATTTCGGTCCAAACCCTGCGGCGCTATCAGCTCCACCGGCTTACCGTCGGCATCTGTTGCTTTAATTCCTTCATCTGCATATTCTTTATAAAAATCCTGTGTAGTAATTTCAAAAGACTGCAATGCTTCTTTTTTTATAATACATTCCATACTTCCCACAGCAAACAAATCCGGAGCAATGTGCTTTCTTAAGGTCAGCTTGGGTATCCCCTTAACCCGCTTTACCATTTCTTCGCGGCAATGCTCATGATTATGCTTATGGTCATACGTTCCGCCGCAACAGGGACAAACATCATGATTTTCCGGAATAAGAACATTGCTGTCATCAAACAAACCGCCTAAACGCAAAATTTGTTCCCGACAGGCATATTTCTCAAAAACCTCCTCCTCCAGCGTAGGATAATAACGAATTACCAGTCTGCTTTTTTCCGTATCGTCGGCAAGCTGAGCTACCTGTCTCAGCTTTAGCTCGTAAACTCCGGGTACGTCAGAAAGCCAATAATACCAAGTTCCTTCCTCGCCATCAACCTTGCTTAAAAAATCCAAGCCTGATAAATTCTTATCTCCGTGTAAAAGCAAAGCTCCTGTACTTAACAGCCCACTTATTTTACTCAAAGCCCTTCATCCCTTTCACAGCATATATTTCTCTCGCCAAGGTAATTTTATCCTTATCGGCAACCTCAATGCCCAACTGTTCAGCAGCCTGAACCAGCATATCGTAGGATACCTCGGATAACAACGGATAGCATGATTCAAAAGAATCAAAATAGTCGTGCGGATTCTTTTTTATACCGGAAGCCTCGGCAAAAGCTTCTCCCATTTTAAAAAAATATGCAGGAAAGCCTTTAGTAAAAAACGCTCTTCTTTTCATCCTTCTCAACCTTTCTG
>ERZ773209.358-NODE-358-length-33199-cov-8.243634_pt1 | contig 33199 bp, 28 predicted proteins | sample MGYA00511109_ERZ773209 | MGnify/ENA primary metagenome ERZ773209 (study PRJEB29015, sample SAMEA2737786) | human gut metagenome | biome: human gut; feature: human-associated habitat; material: faeces | place: China | collected 2012 ...
GCCTGCTTCTCTCCGCGCCCACTTTTTCCTCCATAACCTAGCGACAAGCTTCCAGGGTGGGTTTTCTCGCTTGCTTCTCTCTTCCTACGCCCACGTCGTGGGTTTTTCCGCTTGCCTGCTTCTCTCCGCGCCCACTTTTTCCTCCATAACCTAGCGACAAGCTTCCAGGGTGGGTTTTCTCGCTTGCTTCTCTCTTCCTACGCCCACGTCGTGGGTTTTTCCGCTTGCCTGCTTCTCTCCGCGCCCACTTTTTCCTCCATAACCTAGCGACAAGCTTCCAGAGTGGGTTTTCTAGCTTGCTTTTCTTTTTCTACGCCCACATCGTGGGTTTTTCCGCTTGCCACTTTCTCTCCACGCCCACTTTTCTCCCCGCAACCCAACAATAAGCTTCCAGGGTGGGCTTTCTCGCTTGCTTCTCTCTTCCTACGCCCACGTCGTGGGTTTTTCCGCTTGCCACTTTCTCTCCACGCCCACTTTGAGTCAACAAGCTTGCACAGAGACAAGATGGCGCTCTGCACATCTTGTCTCTGATTAGCGGTCGTCAAATGCACCGCATAAATGCTTGCATTTTCCTCGTCGCTATAACAAAAACCACCGCATATCTTACGATACACGGTGGTTCTAAACTCTTATTTACTATTTACTTTTGCAAGTAATCAAATTACTTTGCAGCAAGCTCAGCCTTGATAGCCTCTGTCAGTGCTGGAACGATCTTATTCAGATCACCAACAACACCATAATCAGCTACATCAAAGATTGGAGCGTCTGGGTCCTTATTGATTGCAATAATGATATCAGACTCTTCCATACCAGCTACATGCTGGATTGCTCCTGAGATACCGATTGCGAAGTAGAGCTGTGGACGTACAGTCTTACCTGTCTGACCAACCTGAAGCTCCTTTGGCTTCCAGCCTGAATCTACAACGGCACGTGAGCATGAAACCTGTCCGCCAAGTACGTCTGCAAGATCCTCCAAAAGCTTGAAGTTCTCAGCAGAACCAACACCACGACCACCAGATACAAGAATCTTTGCATCCATGATATCCTTGATGTCTGAAACAGCCTTAGAAATCTCAAGGATCTCTACATATCTGTTATTTGGTGTGAAACCTGGGTTGTAGTTGATAACCTCAGCCTTTGCACCCTCAACCTTGTCAAGCTTCTGCATAACGCCTGGACGTACAGTAGCCATCTGAGGACGGTTGTCTGGACATGCGATTGTAGCGATTGTGTTACCACCAAATGCTGGACGAGTCATAAGAAGCTGATTGTGCTTCTGCTCCTTTCCAGGGATTGGGTTAACAGGGAAATCACCGATCTCAAGTAATGTACAGTCTGCTGTAAGTCCTGTCTGAACTCTAGCTGAAACTGTAGGACCAAGATCACGGCCGATTGCTGTTGCACCAACCAACATGATTTCTGGCTTGAACTCATTGATAACTGAAGCAAGTGCGTGTGCATATGGCTCAGTTCTGTAATTCTTCAACTCTGGATCGTCTACTACGATTACCTTATCTGCACCGTAAGCAGCAAGCTCGTCTACAAGTCCTGAAACATCAGAACCAACCAATACTGCTGTTACTTCTGTGCCTAACTTCTCTGCAAGTCTCTTTCCTTCGCCAACAAGCTCGAAAGAGATTCCGCTTAATACATTATCTACCTGCTGTGCAAAGACGAATACGCCCTTGTACTTTGCTAATTCTTCTGCATTCATTGCTCCCATTTTATTCACCACTTTTCCTTTTTAATTAAATTACGTGCTTATCCTTCAGTTTACCAACAATATAGCTTACTGGATCTGCGTCTTCCGGAGCCATCTCGCCCTGACCCTTCTTAACCTTGTCAGAAGCTCTGGCAATCTTTGTTGGAGAACCATTCAAACCGATGTTTGAATCATCAACATCTACAAGATCTGCTCTACCAAAAGTTGTGATCTCTGCATTGACTGCGTCGAAGATTCCACCTGGTGTCATATATCTTGGATCATTTAATTCAGAAAGTGCTGTGATAAGACATGGCATCTGAGCCTTTACCATATGGTAACCGTCATCATACTGACGCTTAACGATTACGCTGTCTCCATCTACCTTGATCTCCTGTGCATAAGAGATAACTGGAAGTCCAAGGTGCTCAGCGATCTGAGGACCAACCTGAGCTGTATCACCATCGATAGCCTGACGGCCTGTGATGATCAGATCATAGTCAAGCTTTCTGATCGCACCAGCGATTGTTGTAGATGTTGCCCAAGTATCAGCACCACCAAGTACACGGTCTGTTACAAGAACACCCTTGTCAGCGCCCATAGCGATTGCTTCCTGAAGAACATCTGCAGCCTTTGGAAGTCCCATTGTAAGAACTGTAACCTCAGCGCCATACTGATCCTTCAGTCTAAGAGCTGCCTCAAGACCAGCCTTATCATCTGGGTTCATAATTGTGAGCATTGCTCCTCTATTCAATGTACCATCTGGGTTGAACTGTACGCCACCCTTTGTATCAGGTACCTGCTTAATACATACGATAATTTTCACGATAAGTACCTCCTTACTTTAACAAGTTTGCTGAGATAACCATACGCTGTACTTCTGAAGTACCTTCGTAGATCTCTGTGATCTTAGCATCTCTCATCATACGCTCAACGTCATACTCCTTGATGTATCCATAACCACCATGAAGCTGTACACACTTTGTTGTTACTTCCATAGCAACCTCAGCAGCATAAAGCTTAGCCATAGCAGCCTCTACAGAGTAAGAAACCTTAGCGCCACTCTGATACTCATCTTTCTTTCTTGCAGCCTTGTATACAAGAAGCTTAGCAGCCTCGATCTTTGTAGCAAGATCAGCAAGTACAAACTGTGTATTCTGGAACTGGGCAATTGATCTACCAAACTGCTTTCTTTCCTTTACATAGTTTACAGTTATCTCAAGAGCGCCCTCAGCGATACCAAGTGCCTGAGCAGCGATACCGATACGACCACCATCGAGTGTGTGCATAGCGATATTGAAGCCCTTGCCCTTCTGTCCAAGAAGTGCATCCTTAGGGATACGGCAGTCTGTGAAGATCAACTCATATGTAGAAGAACCACAGATACCCATCTTGTTTTCCTTTGTACCAAATGTAAATCCAGGTGTTCCCTTCTCTACGATAAATGCAGAAATCTCTTTCATCTTTCTGCCACGCTTCTCGATGATACCTGTAACAGCGATAACGATATATACGTCAGCTTCCTTACCATTTGTAATGAAGCACTTAGAACCATTCAGTACCCACTCGTCACCATCAAGAACTGCCTTTGTCTGCTGTCCCTGTGCATCTGTACCGGCACCTGGCTCTGTCAGGCCGAACGCACCGAGCTTCTTACCAGATGCAAGATCCGGAACATACTTTGCCTTCTGCTCTGGTGTACCAAATGTTACGATCGGGTCTACACACAGAGATGTATGTGCAGATACGATTACACCTGTTGTACCACAAACCTTAGAAAGCTCTTCTACACACATAACATATGTGAGAATATCACAGCCCTGTCCGCCTAATTCCTTAGAAACAGGAATTCCTAAGAAACCATACTTTGCCATCTTGTCTACAGTCTCTCTTGGAAATCTGTGCTGCTCATCAATTTCCTGCGCAAGAGGCTTTACTTCGTTCTGCGCAAAATCCTTGAACAGAGTCTGCGCCATTTCATACTTCTTGTCTAAAGTGAAATCCATTCTTTCTATCCTCCATAATAGATTGATTATTACATCCGCACATGGCTGAAAAGCCACGTGCGGGGATTGTACGCTTATTACTGAGCGTCAACAGGTGTCTTTGTGCGATCTGCGTTGTATACATAGAAGCCCTTGCCTGTCTTACAGCCGAGGTTTCCACCACGTACCATCTTACGAAGCAATGGACATGCACGATACTTGCTGTCGCCTGTTTCCTTGTACAGAACATCCATGATTGCAAGGCAGATATCCAGGCCCACGAAATCACCTAACTCAAGTGGTCCCATTGGGTGGTTTGCACCAAGCTTCATAGCTGCATCGATACCGGCGATATCAGAAACACCTTCCATCTTGATGAATGCTGCTTCGTTGATCATCGGGATAAGGATACGGTTTACAACGAAACCGGCAGCCTCATTTACCTGAACAGGTGTCTTGCCGATCTCTTCAGAGATCTTGATGATCTTATCAACTGTCTCCTGTGGAGTATTTACACCAGCGATAACCTCAACAAGTTTCATTCTGTCAGCAGGATTGAAGAAATGCATACCGATCATAGGACGTGTAAGACCATTTCCAATCTCTGTGATAGAAAGTGAAGATGTATTAGAAGCGAAGATACACTCTGGCTTTGCAATCTTGTCAAGCTCAGCAAATGTTGTCTTCTTAACTCCCATATCCTCAAATGCAGCTTCTACGATCAGATCGCAGTCTGCACAGAGATTTTCCTTCAGACCAGGTGTGATGCTTGCAAGAATCGCATCTACCTTCTCCTGTGTCATCTTTCCTTTTTCTACAAGTCTAGCGTAGCCTTTCGCGATCTTATCCTTTCCGCCTTCAGCCCACTCCTGCTTGATGTCGCAAAGTGCAACTTCGTAGCCATCAACCATAGCAAATGCCTTTGCAATGCCCTGTCCCATGGTACCAGCACCAATAATGCCAACCTTCATGTTTATTTCCTCCTTAAAATTTTAATTACTTTTATTATTTGTTCTGGAATGGAACAACCTTTAACTTCTTCTCCTTGTCTTTCTCAAGGAAGTTGCCCATGCCAGCCTTCTGGTCTTCTGTCTCGAAGCAGTCACCGAAGAGCTTCTCTTCGATTACAATTGCTGTATCCATATCTACCTGAAGACCATCATTGATTGCCTTCTTGCAGTTTCTGACAGCGATCGGAGCATTTGCTGCGATGCCTGTTGCCATCTTCTTCGCTGCCGGAAGAAGCTCTTCCAATGGATATACAGCGTTTACAAGACCGATTCTGTATGCCTCATCAGCCTTAATATTTCTTGCTGTGTAGATCATCTGCTTTGCCATACCAGCACCTACCAGACGAGCGAGTCTCTGTGTTCCACCAAATCCAGGTGTGATACCAAGACCTGCCTCCGGCTGACCGAATACCGCATTCTCAGAACAGATACGGATGTCACAGCTCATAGAAATCTCACAACCACCGCCAAGTGCAAATCCGTTGATTGCAGCGATTACCGGGATTGGGAATGTCTCGATCTTACGGAATACATCATTTCCCTTCTTACCGAATGCTTCGCCCTCAGCCTTTGTAAGTGTAGACATCTCTCCGATATCAGCACCTGCAACAAATGACTTCTCGCCGGCGCCTGTAAGAACTACGGCTCTTGTTGTATCCAGATCGATTGCATCGAATGTAGCCTCAAGCTCATCCAACACCTGACTATTCAACGCATTCAAAGCCTTTGGTCTGTTGATCGTTACAACGCCTACAAAGCCTTCCTGCTCATAAGTAATAAATTCCATGTTAATCTCCTTAAACTCTATCCAAGTATGTTACGCGGCTCAATTAGTCCTCAATCTTAACGATTGTAGAGCAGCCCATACCACCACCGATACACAGTGTAGCAAGACCTGTCTTAGCGCCTCTTGCCTGCATCTCATGAAGCAATGTAACAAGGATACGGCATCCGGAAGCTCCAACCGGATGACCAAGTGCGATTGCACCACCGTTTGGATTAAGCTGCTTTTCTGTATCAATACCAAGATCCTTACCAACTGCGACTGACTGTGCAGCGAATGCCTCATTTGCCTCGATGATATCGAAATCTTCGATCTTCATGCCTGTCTTAGCCATAACCTTCTTTGTTGCAGCAACAGGTCCGATACCCATGATTGAAGGATCAACACCTGCAAGTGCACCTGCAACGAATGTAGCCATAGGCTTAACACCAAGCTCCTTCGCCTTCTCCTCAGACATAACAACGATTGCTGCTGCACCGTCGTTGATACCGGAAGCGTTACCAGCTGTAACGAATCCGCCTGGGTTGATTGTACGAAGCTTAGCCAGAGTCTCAACAGTTGTTCCAGGACGAGGGCCCTCATCCTTCTTGAACTCGATTGTCTCTTTCTTCTTCTTAACCATAACTGGAACGATCTCTGCGTCAAATGCACCAGACTCCTGAGCTGCTGCTGCCTTCTGCTGGCTGTTTGCTGCAAATACATCAAGCTCTTCACGAGTCAGTCCCCACTGCTCACAGATGTTATCAGCTGTCTTGATCATGTGGTAATCGTTGAATGCATCCCAAAGAGCATCGTTTACCATTGTATCAACAAGCTTGCCGTTGTTCATTCTGTAACCAAAACGAGCGTTCATGGCTGCATAAGGAGCCATAGACATGTTCTCCATACCACCTGCTACAACGATGTCAGCATCGCCAGCCTGAATCATCTGAGCTGCCATGTTAACACAGTTCAGACCAGAACCACAAACTACGTTTACAGTAACAGCAGGTGTCTCGATAGGAAGTCCAGCCTTCAGAGATGCCTGACGAGCTACGTTCTGTCCAAGGCCTGCCTGGATAACGCAACCCATATATACATGATCGACCTGATCGGCAGGAACGCCTGCTCTGTTCAGAGCCTCCTTGATTACGATAGAACCTAACACTGGTGCTGGTGTTGTTGAAAGTGCACCACCCATAGTACCGATTGCTGTACGACATGCGCCAGCTAAAACTACTTTCTTTGCCATGTTGAAAATTTCCTCCATTTCGTTTTATTGTTTCTATCTGTGCCGATCATGCATATGTCGACACGCCTAGATAGATAATATCATAATTTCTGTGGTTTCGCAATAAAAGAAACCTTTACTTTTGTTTCTTTTTATGTACATTGCGTATACTTTTTTTGTTTTTTGTATTCATTTGCTGCTTCTGGTTTTGCCCCTGCTTCTGTGCAGAATTTTTATGTTGCACATTCGAACGATTTCCAGATTGTTTATTCGATGCGCCATATTGAGATTTTTTCTCATTTGCAGCATTCTTCATCTTCCGCGGTTTGATCAGACAGTTCTTATCGAACCCGATCAGATCCGTCCGTCCTGCTTTCACAAGTGCCTCATGCACCAGATCGTAATTATCCGGATTCCGGTACTGGATCAGTGCCCGCTGCATCGCCTTTTCATGTGGAGAATTTGGCACATATACCTTCTCCATCGTCCGCGGATCCACGCCAGTGTAATACATGCAGGTTGATATCGTCGAAGGTGTCGGATAGAAATCCTGCACCTGTTCCGGCATATAACCCAGATCCCGCAGATATTCCGCCAGTTCCACCGCTTCTTTCAGAGTGGAACCCGGATGCGATGACATAAGATACGGTACCATATACTGCTTCAATCCAAGTTCCTCATTGATCCGTTTGTATTTCTTGCAAAATGCCTGAAAGACTGCATTTTCCGGCTTACCAAGCTTCATCAGTACCTTGTCAGAGATATGTTCCGGCGCCACCTTCAGCTGCCCGCTGACATGGTATTTGCAAAGTTCCCGAAAGAATGTATCATCCTTGTCCGCCATCAGATAATCAAACCGGATACCCGAACGGATAAATACCTTCTTCACCTTCGGCAGACTTCGGAGCTCCCGCAGTAATTTCAGATAATCGGAATGATCCACAATCAGATTCGGACATGGCTTTGGGAACAGACACTGACGGTTCGCACAGACGCCGTATTTCTCCTGTTTCTTGCAGGCGCGCTGCCGGAAATTCGCCGTCGGGCCGCCAACATCATGGATATAGCCCTTAAACTCCGGATCTTTCGTCATTTCCTTTGCCTCTTCTATAATGGATGCATGACTGCGTATCTGCAATGTCCGACCCTGATGAAATGTAAGCGCACAGAAGCTGCACCCGCCAAAGCACCCCCGGTTGCTGACCAGCGAGAATTTGATCTCCGCTATCGCAGGGATTCCACCCTGTGCCTCATAAATCGGATGATAGGTCTTCGTATATGGAAGCGCATACACCTCGTCCATCTCCTGCTCCATCAGTGGTTCCGCCGGTGGATTCTGGATCACATATTGATAATCCTTATATTTTTCTACCAGAATCTTCGCGGTGATATGATCTGTGTTATCATATTGGATTTTAAAGCTTCGCGCGTAATTTAATTTGTCTTCCTGCAACGCGTCATACGACGGAAGCTCAATATAGTCTTCATACAGATGTTCCAGATTTCTTGCTTTGTAGACCGTTCCATGAATAAAACTTAAGTCTTTGATGTCGATGCCGCTTTGCAGCGCATCCGCGATCTCCACAATGGCATGCTCACCCATACCATAGATCACAATATCCGCCTGTGCATCAACGAGAATCGAATGTTTCAACTTATTGGACCAGTAATCATAATGTGCCAGCCGGCGCAGACTTGCTTCGATACCGCCTGCCACAATTGCCGCATCCTTGTATTTCTTCCGGATCAGATTGCAGTAAACGATTGTCGCATAATCTGGTCGTTTTCCCATCTCGCCACCCGGGGTGTATGCATCTGTATGCCGTCTTTTCTTGGAAACAGTATAATGGTTCACCATTGAATCCATATTTCCGGCGCACACCAAAAAGGCAAGCTTCGGCCTGCCATAAATCGCAATCGAATTTTCATCCTTCCAGTCTGGCTGTGAAATGATTGCCACTTTATATCCATGTGCCTCTAACACACGGCTGATGATCGCCGGTCCAAAAGATGGATGATCCACATAGGCATCTCCGATCACATAGACAAAGTCCGGCTGTTCCCAGCCCTTTAATTGCATTTCCTTCTGCGTGAGTGGGAGGAACCGCTCATCATATGTATATTCCACACCATGTTCACGCAATGTTTTCTTCTTATTTTCCACGTATTTCTATCCTGTCTCTTACTCTTCCAAGGTTCTTCCGTCCTTGATATAATAATGGGCTGTTCCTGCACCTGTCGCAACAACCTGATCCGGATTCTTGATGTTCACAACCGGGACACCAATCTTATCCATAATAAGCTTGTCCATACCAAATATCTTGCTTCCGCCTCCGGCAAGGATAATACCATGCTCGGATATATCGGAAACCAGTTCCGGTGGTGCCGCCTCCAACATCTCCCGAACGGAATCCAAGATCTGATCTGTCTCCTCCTGACACGCCTCGATCATCTCAGAGGATTTGACTGCCATCTTCGTTGGAAGTCCGCGCACCAGTTCCTTTCCACGTGCATACCCGATCGCATCCTGTTCCCGCGGATACACAGAACCAATGTCCTTCTTCAACTGTTCGGCAGAGCTTTCGCCCAGCAGCACATTATGACGTTTCCGCATATAACGGATGATTGCCTCATCGAAATCATCGCCACCAATCTTGATGGAACTGCTATGCTGCACACCGCCTCTTGCTACGATTGCAATATCCGTCGTTCCCGCACCGATATCCACAACCATCGCACCAACTGCCGACTCAATATCCACACCTGCACCGATGGCTGCCGCAAATGGTTCCTCAAGCACATACACATTCTTTGCACCGGTACGGTATACTGCATCACACGCTGCACGCCGCTGTACGTCCGTGACACCACTTGGCACACAGACGCAGATGTTTGGTTTGCCCCAGATCTTTCGTTTTGCAATCGCTGACTTCACATAGATCTTGAGCATACGCTCCGTCATAATATAATCGGAGATAACACCATTCCGGATCGGACGTGTCACCTCAATATCCTCCGGTGTCTTTCCAAGCATCTTTTTGGCTTTATTTCCAACCGCAATGATCTTTTTACTTTTAGCCTCATATGCAACCACCGATGGCTGGTTGACTACGATTCCTTTGTCTTTTATGTATATGACCGTATTCGATGTTCCAAGGTCTATACCGATATCTATATTTACCACGTTTTATACCTCTTATCTTCTGGTTTCTTATTTATCATCCCGTCTATTGGCTTATCACGTAAAAAGCCGATGCTTAAATTATAAGCATCGGCTCTGATTTTTTCAACGATTATTTAAAATCTTCACTTAGTAAATATTTCCGGCTGGAACCTTTTGCCTTCTCACGATCGTCACATTTGAGCATTGCCTCATCGCAAGCCTTGAGCATACGATCGATATTTCCAGACTCCATTGCCATCAGGAGATTCTTTACAGTGCCTTCTACAGAATCATCTGTCTTAAAGCCCTGCTGTTTGAAATATCCCTTTGCAATCGCAAGCATATCCTGTGTAGAAATGCCTTCCATATTGATCTGGTGTGTAAACTTATCCTTGGCATCTCCAGTCGCTCCAAACAAGCGGTTGATAGACTCAGTCGCACCTGTCAGAATCACAACAACATCGTTTACATCCTTGGCTGTAAGTTTCATCAGCTCTGTCATCTTATCTGGTGCGATAAGACCTGCATTTTCAACAACCATACATCCACCGGCAAGCTTTGACATTGCATCTGCAAGTTTAACCTTGTTCAATGCCTGTGCCTTGATCTTCGCGATCGTCTTCGCCTTGCAGATTCCCATATCATAGAAGCTTCTTGCGAAATCTTCTCCGACACTGGTCAGGCCAAATCCGTGATCACCCATCATACATACGTTACGATTCTCCTGATCAACAGTAATGGCATTGAATGTATCCACGAGACTCTTTCCGGATTTCTCCATCTTTGTATACTTTTCAAGGTAAGATGCAGCAAGTGGAAGTTTTCCTTCCTCCGCTGGCTGTGTCAGGTCGATCTGAATGCTGTCTGCCTGCTCTGCCGCCTTCAGCGCTTCCTCTTCGGCCTTCTTTGCAGCCTCTAAGATCTTGCGGGCTTCCTCAGCCTTCGCCTTTGCTTCCGCCTCTGCCTTTGCAGCTTCCTCGGCTGCCTTCTTGCGAGCCTCTTCTTCTGCCTTTGCAGCAAGTTCTTCCGCTGCCTTCTTCTTTGCTTCCTCTTCGGCTTTCTTCTTTGCTTCCGCCTCTGCCTTCTTCTTAGCTTCTTCTTCAGCCTTCTTGCGTTTCTCTTCCTCAGCCTTTGCCTTTGCGGCTTCTTCCGCTGCCTTCTTTGCATCTGCCTCTGCCTTCTTACGAGCTTCCTCAGCTGCCTTTAGTGCTGCCTCTTCCGCCTTCTTTGCTTCTTCTAAGATACGCATAGCCTCTTCGGCTTTCTTACGGGCTTCTTCGGCTGCTTTCTTTGCTTCTTCCTCAGCCTTCTTACGGGCTTCTGCTTCGGCTTTCTTCTTGGCTTCTTCCTCTGCCTTCTTCTTTGCTTCCGCCTCTGCCTTCTTCTTTGCTTCCGCCTCTGCCTTCTTCTTTGCCTCTGCTTCGGCTTTCTTCTTTGCTTCTTCCTCAGCTTTCTTCTTTGCTTCTGCTTCGGCTTTCTTCTTGGCTTCTTCCTCAGCACGCTTCCGATTCTCTTCTGCACGCTTTGTTGCTTCTTCTTCTGCCTTCTGTGCCTGTTCTAAGATACGCTTTGCTTCTTCGGCTTTCTTCTTTGCCTCTTCCGCCTTCTTTAAAGCTTCCTGCTTTGCCTTGGCTCTTGCCTCTTCCTCAGCCTTCTTGCGGGCTTCCTCGGCTGCTTTCAGACGTGCCTCTTCCGCTTTCTTACGTTTTTCTTCCTCTTCTGCCTTGAGGCGTGCCTCCTCGGCTGCACGTTTCTCAGCGGCTGCAGCTGCACGCTGTTTGGCTGCTGCTTCTGCGATTCTACGCTCCTGTGCAGCTGCCTTTTCTTCTGCCTCTTTCAGCTTCTTTCTTCTGGCTTCTTCTTTCCGCTCAGCTTCCTCAATAGCCGCCTTCTTCTTGGCTGCCTCTGCCTCCGCTGCCTTCTTCGCCATCTCTTCCTGCGCCTTTTTCTTTTCTTCCTCTGCCTTATTCTCAGCATCGCCATACTGCGCAAGCTTTGATATCTCTGCACCCAGAGCATCCTCATCCTCATCGCCAAGATCGTACATACTCTTCACATCATTGGTTGGAGTACTCCGGTTTGGCACAATGCTGATGATATCATCTGCATCATCCTTGGATGCTTTGTTCTCCTGTGCTTTCCACTCTACACCATCGGAAATAATCGTTGTATTTCCCTGTTTTGTAAAGGATGCTTCCTCTTCTGCATCATCCCCATTGATTACCTTTACATCGCCACTGCCACCGGATAATTTTGTAGGACGCAATCTTGCTTTTTCATCATCCTGAGCCTTTTTCTTCTCAGGTGCTTTCTCTTCCTGCTTGTTACCCATGTCAATATTGAGACCAAGTCCTCCAGATGGCTCTGTAGCTCCAAGGCTACCGCCCAGTCCTCCAAGTCCTTTGCTCTCTGTCTTGCCACCTGACAGTCCGCCACCTACTGGTGCTCCAAGTCCGCCGCCAGCCGGCTTATCTAAGGATTTTCCAGACTTATCTGCCTGAATGCCAACACTCATGCCAAGTCCTTCATCACTTGCCTTCTTTGGCTCTTCCTTCGCAGGTTCTGCTGCCTTTGCAGGTACCTCTTCTGGTTCCTCGTCCTCCAATTTAATACCAAGTTCTGCAGCTTTCTTACGACGCTTCTTCTCTTCGATTTTCGCAAGTTCTTCTGCTGACAGAGTTTTGTATTTTGGCTTATTGTGGTCTGCAGCAGCTTCTCCCGCATCTGCAGCTCCAGACAATTGCATTGCTTCCTGCTCTTTTTTCAATTTTGCAGCCTTGGCAGCTTTCTCCTTTTCTACCTGTGCTCTTACCGCAGCAATCAATGCTTCTCTTTGATCAATAGCCACTCCCATTGCCTCCTTTCAGTCATACCTTCTCTCGGTCATATCTTCTCGTCAAGAATTATCTGTATTCTTTCACACGTTTTAGCAAATTCTTCTTAACAGAATCTATCTTCAAAGATGCTTTTAACTCATCTCGTGAAGGTCCTTTTTGTACCGGCTGTTCCTCTTTCTTCTCGGCCTGTGGTGTTGTTGGAATCGAGTCTATGCTGATTCCAAGTGATGCAAGTAACGCTTCCGCCTCTCTCTGCATCTGCTCTTCCTTCTGCATGTTCTCTGTCATCTTATCCTGTGCTTCTTCCATGATCTCGTTGAAATTGTTCTCAACGATTTTCACTTCTTTGTGATAATCCGGGAATAACGATGACTTGAATACCGGGAAGTCCAACTTCTTTTTTTCCGGTTTCGTTGTAAACGGAGCTACGTGGAATTCCTCTTTCGGTTCTTTCTTCAGCTCCTCGATTTCTTCCTCTGTCTCTGGTTCTTCTTCAACAGCTTCTTCTACTACTGTCTCCTCGATCTCCGGTTCTGACTCGGATTCCACCTCTGGCTCCGGTTCTACAACCTCTGGCTCCTCAATTTCTACCTCAACCTCCGGTTCTTCTTCGACAGTCTCTTCAATCTCCAGTTCTGTCTCCGGTTCTTCCTCAACAACATCTTCTACTGTCTCTTCGATCTCCAGTTCTGGCTCGGCTTCCACCTCTGGCTCTGGTTCTACGACCTCCGGCTCCTCGATTTCTTCCTCTGCCTCTGGTTCCTCTTCGACAGTCTCTTCAATCTCCAGTTCTGCCTCCGGTTCTTCTTTCACAGCTTCTTCCACCGTCTCTTCGATTTCCGGTTCTTCTTCCACAGTTTCTTCAATCTCAGGTTTCGGTTCCGGCATCTTCATCTCTCCGAATTCATCATCCACAGTTTCAGTGAAATCGTCAACCTCATATTCTTCCTCAAAATCTTCCGGCGCCAGTTCCACTGTCTGGAATTCAAACGTCGGTTTCTTGGCTGTTGTCACTTCTGCTTCCTTCGTCTCGGTCTCCTGCGTCACATGTTCCTTGGATGCAAGTTCCTCAATTGTATCCGCTTCTGCTTCAAAACCATCATCTTCATCTACTACGACTACATCTTTTGCAATTGTCCCTTTTCCATGTCTCATATCTTCCGCCTGCCCTGTTGTCTCTGCAATCTCTGATGAAATGTCACTATTTGATTCTTTCGGCTCTTCCGATGGTTTTACATCTTCCGATTCCGATGTTACTTCTTTTGTTTCTTCTATATCAGCATCCGTTGTCTCAGATTCTTCCTCGTGTTTCTTTCTCTTCCGTCTCTGGAAAAATCCCTTCTTTTTTTCTTTTTCCGGTTCTTCCGCTTCTGTCTCAGACGCTTCCTCTGCCGTTTTTTGTTCTGATGTTTCTGTCACAGATGCTTTCTCTGCTGTTTCTTGTTCTGTCACAGTTGTTTCCTCAGACGTCTTCTGTTCTGTCTCATCCGCAACTATCTCAGGTGCTTCCGCTTCGGTATCCTTTTTTTCTTCGGTAGCAGATTCCACTTCCGTCTCCGCCTTCTCAGCTTCCGCCGCTGCCGCAGCTTCTGCCTTTTCCTGCTGCTTCTGTTTTTTCAACAGCTTCTTTTCTTTCCGTTGCTCTTCGCGTTCCTGCTTTTTGAGCATCTTCTGCACTTTCTTCTCCGAACCGGCAGGTGTATATGAATCCTCATACATGATCGTGATCTCTGCCTCTTTCGGATGCATCCGCAAATCATCGGCTGCAAGCAGCTCCTGTTCTTCTGCACGAAGTGCCTCCATATCTGGATCATCATCTACAGCTTCAGTGTCCGCATATATATCGAAATATGTATCTACCTTTACTTTTCCAGCTTCGATATCCAATATAATCTGGCTGTTATCGGAATTCTTGAACGATGCATGATATAACTCAGCCAGCGTCGCCGCCTCGTTCTGTTTTTCCTCTTTCTTGTAAAGCAGATATAACTCAAAGCTCCAGTCATAGTCCAGATTGTGTGCATACCCGGCAATCAATGGTTCCAGCGTCTTGTAATCGTCCGCATGTTCATGCTTATTCCAGACATATTCCATGTCCCGGCTGTCATATGCATTGGCATCAAACATATACATATCGTAATACGTCTTTGCCAGCTGGAAATATCCCATCCGCAAATACAGCTCCACAAACGTATACAAAACCCGCTTCGATTCCGGTCCCAGACGATGCGCCATGATCAGACATCGTCTGGCATCCTTATATCTATCATTTTTTATGTAAATCTCTCCACACAGTCTCAGGAACTGTGGGTTCAGGGATTTTGTCAAATCCTGATGTTCCACTAACTCAAGTGCCAGACTATATTCTCTGGAATTCGCCAACTCTTTAATTTTATTTACACTCGCCATGCTGAGTCCTGCGCCCATGCCCTGTCACCTCTGCCAGTTTCATTTTACTTAGTGTCCTTCAAAGACCTTTTCTACCTTCTCGATTACAGTGTCTTTCATGTTGCCTCTTGTCTTTTCATACTGCAATCCTGACTCCATAATCTCCAAAAGTTCCATTCTGTACTCGCTATCAATATCCTTGATGTATTCCATCAATACATCCTTCAGTTCAATGACATATTCCTTCGTCTGCATCTTTGCAAGCATCTCATCTGGATTGAACTTCGATGTACTCTTCATGTCTTCCTGCTTACGTCCACAGATCAGACATTCATCTGCACCAGCCTCGTTTACATAACCACAGTTACATGTCCAGATCATGCCATCGGTACGATACTTCTCGACTGCATCAATACCACGTTTCTCTTTAAGTGCAGATAATCTATGTAACGGCATGCTGACATCGATTGGCTGGTCGTTGCACGCGAATACACCACGGCTTGTCACATATTTGGAGATGCGTACCTTTGCATCCTTCAAAAGCAGAATATCCTTTGCAGGAAGCTTACACTCCATATCCTTGGATTCGATCAGAGAAACATTTCCTTTCTCAAATACAAAATCCAGATCCTTTAACAGCAATCGTTCTTCATACAGGTTTGTCAGCTCGACGTCTGCACGGATTGCACGAATATCATCTTTGTTATAATTAAAGAAATCTGTAGAAATTGTTACCCCATTCTTAGAACCACGTAACCATACACGTACCGGTCTTGGCACCAGACGATTATAGTAGTTGCTGACATACAGAGATTTTTCTGTAACTGGATTCTCCTCTGGCTTCTTCTTCAGGCGAACAGCTGTACCAGAAGCGATCGTTCCTACGGAATAGCTTGCAAACTGTGTATAATTCAGTTCCACGCCAATTACCGCATCCGCTTTCTTTCTTGCTGCGATTGTCTGCAGACGCTTCAGTGCTGTCTCATTTACCTGCTCCAGCTTGCCTGTCAGCTTCTCACTCTCGGAATCTGACATCTCACTCACACCGGCTGCAAACCCCTTGAAAAAGTTCGAGCTAAGTACCGACTGTACATTTACAAATCCCAAATACTCTACGATTTCGTAACCCTCAAAGCCCTGTCCGGACGTCAACATTACTTCTGTCATTTTTATTACCCTCCCAAAATAAAAATAATCGCTCAAATTTACCTTAAATGATACCATACTTCCGTCATATTTGAAAGACTTTTTGTATGATTTATAACATTTTCATCAATTATTTTGTGCATTTTATGCAAAAATCACCAAATTTCTAAAATGCTAATGGATTTTTATTCTCATATTTGTGGAAATAAAACTCCAAATCAAAATAGGTATGCTCATCGCTGTCCGCGATCATTTCCCAGTTCTCCAGTTCATCCAGATTCGGGAAATGTGTATCCGCTGCATAATCATAGTTGATCTTCGTCACATGCGCATATTTGCAATACGGAAGCAGCATCTCGTAGATCTGTCCGCCACCGATTACAAAAATTTCCTTATCCTCATATTTTTTCAGTTCCTCGAACAGTTCTTCTTTCGAGTGAACAACCGTACCCCCTCGCACGGTATAATTCGGATCAGTCGATAAAATGATATTATCTCTTCCCGCAAGCGGCAGGCCATTCGGGAATCCTGCCAGTGTCTTCCTTCCAAGTACAACGACATTTCCCATTGTCGTCTGTCGGAAGAATTTGTGATCCTCTGGTATTGATACGAGCAGATCGCCCTTGTTTCCAATCGCCCAGTTGTTATCTACTGCTACTATTAAGTCCATATTACCCTCCAAATATTTCGCTCTAAACCGCTATTGGTATGTTCTTGATCTGTGGTCCGGTCTGATAATCTTCGATTGTAAAATCATCAACCGTAAAATCATAAAAATCTTTGACATCTGGATTGAGTGTTACTTTCGGCGCCGGATACGTCGGCCGGCTGATCAGCTCTTCCACGATCGGAATGTGTCTGTCATAGATGTGTGCATCCGCGATCACATGTACCAGCTCTCCCGGTTCAAATCCAGTTACCTGTGCCATCATATACACAAGTGCCGCATACTGTACGACATTCCAGTTATTCGCTGCAAGCACATCCTGCGAACGCTGATTTAAGATTGCATTTAATTTGTTGCCTGTGACATTGAACGTCACGCTGTACGCACACGGATACAGGTTCATCTCAGACAGATCCTGATGCACATAAATGTTCGTCATAATACGGCGGCTGTATGGATTATTCTTCAGATCATAGATCACACGATCGACCTGATCCATCATACCCTCTTTGTATTTGTGCTTCACACCGAGCTGGTAACCATACGCCTTGCCGATCGAACCATCTTCGTCTGCCCACGCGTCCCAGATATGGCTGTGCAGGTCATGGACGTTATTTGATTTTTTCTGCCAGATCCAGAGCAATTCATCAATTGCGGATTTGATATAAGTTTTTCGAAGTGTGATCGCCGGAAATTCCTCCGCCAGATTATATCGGTTTACAACACCAAACCGTTTGATCGTATATGCCGAAGTCCCATCCTCCCATTTCGGACGCACCTTTTCGCCCTTCGTATCGTAACCGTTCTCAATAATATCCTTACACATCGCAATGAACAAATCATCTGCTTTACTCATGTTTTGTCTCCTTCTCCTATTTTGTGCAGTATTCACAGTCTCACTTGTGAATATGTGCCAATCTTATTTTTTCTGCTTGTATTTTTTTCTTTTTCTGTTAACATAATGCCCATGGAGGTACATTCTATGATTCCAAAAGAATTCGGGCCTCGTCTAAAAATTTCGCGTCGTCAAAAACATCTCAATCAAACCGACATTTCCAAACGACTCAATATTACAAGACAAGCCTACAGTAACTATGAAACGGGAAGATGTGCGCCGCCAGTCGATGTTCTGGCTGAACTTACACTGCTTCTCGAATATGATTTCTTTTCTATTTTTCTGGAAGCGGCTGCTTCCAAATTATTTCATTCCAATTTTCAATTTTATCCAGAAAGCGAGGATCTATCATGTCAGACACAACCACCTTTGGAGCTATGCTCATTCGTCTCCGACTCCACTCCGGTTACACCCAGAAAGAAATAGCCGCATCGACCGGCATCTCACGTTCATCGTATTGTCATCTGGAAGCGGACTACCGAAAGCCAACGATGGAATTTTTTATTAAGCTTTGCATCTTCTATAAGCAAAATCCCGTGAAGCTCCTGCTTCCACTTTTCCCGGAAGAATCCATGGATTCCCAGAAGCATTATCTGCAATATTTAAATTCGTTATGTGAAATCCGATACAAATCAGACACGAAGCGCAATCGAAAGCGCAACGTCAAATGCTGGTCTAAGAAATAGCATCAAAGTTGTTCCCGATCAGAAATCCGGCTTCCGCCTGTTTCCGGTTCTTCTCGTATGGATTACTCTCTGAATACTGGATCTGTGTCGTCGTCTCTCCACCTGCAACATACGTTCTGCCGCATTCCGGACAGACCCCCATCTTCAATGTTACATTCGCCGATATCAGCTTTGCACCCGGCTTGCTGCTTTTCTGAATCGCATTCGCCACGTGCTCCCGTTCATGTGCACTTACTTTCGCGTACGATTCTCCTGCCGCAATCTTGCCCGGTGTCTTAAATGACACATCCGGTTCGTTCGAACCATCGACATATTTCCGATTCTTACACGTCTGACATTCGACCGGCTTCACCTTCGTGGAAGTGTCGACCGTATTGTCCGCATTGACCGGTGTCACGCGGCTGACACCGCTATATGGAATTATATAGTTGTTACTCATCGAACCAATATTCATTCCATCACCTCAAAAAAATAAAGGTAACCAGACAGGTTATCTGCATGGTTACCTTTATTTTACTATATTTCGCTTATATCCACAAGAGAAAGATTGTGTCTGTCAGATGACTCTAAGCTTGTAAGAAGCGCATGTGCGGTATCTAAGCTTGTGAGAACCGTCACACCTGTCTCGATTGCATTTCGGCGGATTACGAAGCCGTCCTTGCTGTGTTCCACACCCTGTGACGGTGTGTCGATAACAAGATCGATCTCATGTGACAGAATCAGGTCTAACAGGTTCGGAGAAGGCTCTTCCACCTTGTTAATCGGTTTTGCAGGTACGCCATTCTCATTCAGGACACGGCAGGTACTTCTTGTCGAATAGATCTCATAACCAAGCGCGGTAAACCGCTGTCCGATTTCTACTGCATCCAGCTTATCGGAATCCTTTACTGTAAGTATCATCTTCTTGTACTTCGGCAGATTCACGCCGTTTCCAAGGAATGCCTTGAACAACGCTTCGTTGTAATTTTTCGAGATACCAAGGCACTCACCGGTTGATTTCATCTCCGGACCAAGGCTGATCTCAGCACCCCGGATCTTCTCAAAGGAGAATACCGGCATCTTGATTGCGAAGTATTCAGATTCCGGCTGTAATCCCGGTGTATAGCCCATATCCTTGATCTTCTCGCCTGTGATAACTCTCGTTGCAAGATCAACGATTGGAATACCGGTTACCTTACTGATGTATGGTACGGTACGGCTTGATCGCGGGTTAACCTCGATGACATATACCTCATCCTGATATACAATAAACTGAATATTAATCAGTCCGATAACATGCAGGCTGTTTGCAAGCTTCTTCGTGTAGTCTTCGAGCACACGCTTGATCTTCGGTGTGATCGTCTGTGCCGGGTACACAGAGATACTATCTCCGGAATGGATACCTGCACGCTCGATATGCTCCATGATACCAGGAATCAGGATATCGTGGCCATCACATACGGCATCAACCTCGATTTCCTTACCCATCAGATATTTGTCAACCAGAACCGGATGCTCCTGCTCATGGCGATTGATAATCTCCATAAACTCAATGATATCCTTATCCGAGATTGCAATCTGCATACCCTGTCCGCCTAATACATAGGAAGGACGAACAAGGACCGGATAACCAAGCTCATTGGCTGCTTCCAGCGCTTCCTTTGCTGTAAATACAGTCTTACCGGCAGCTCTTGGGATACAGCATTTCTCCAGAATCTCATCGAACAGTTCTCGGTCTTCGGCCGCATCGACATTTTCAGCACTTGTACCAAGGATTGGCACGCCCATCTCCAAAAGTGCCTCAGTCAGCTTGATAGCTGTCTGTCCACCGAACTGTACAACTGCGCCATCCGGTTTCTCGATATTTACGATAGACTCTACATCTTCTGCCGTCAGCGGCTCGAAATACAGACGATCTGCGATATCGAAGTCTGTACTGACTGTCTCCGGATTATTATTTACAATAATGGTCTCATAGCCCTTGTTCTTCAAGGTCCACGTACTGTGTACCGAGCAGTAATCAAACTCAATACCTTGTCCGATACGAATCGGGCCGGAACCAAGCACCATGATCTTCTTCTTATTCTCATCCACTTCGACTTCGGATTCGCCATCGTAGCAGGAATAATAATATGGTGTCTCTGCTTCAAACTCAGCCGCACAGGTATCTACGATCTTGTAGGATGCATGAATACCATAACCATAACGAAGCTCCTTGATTTCCTTTTCCTTCTTGCCTGTAATCTGTGCGATTACCTTGTCCGGAAACTCCATGCGCTTTGCTTCCTGCATCATTTCCTTAGTGATCTCAGGTGTCTCACGCAACAATTTTTCTTCCTGTACAATATTGTTGATCTTATCGATAAACCAGATATCTACCTTCGTAATATCATGGATTTCCTCTGCGGAGATTCCACGGCGCAGTGCTTCTGCGATGACGAAGATTCGGCGATCATCAACGCGGTGCAGCATCTCATGGATTTCTTCCGTCGGAAGATCATTGTAATTCTCGTAGATCAGGCTGTCCACATGCTGTTCCAGGGAACGAAGTGCCTTCATAAGTGCACCCTCGAAGTTCGTACAGATACTCATAACCTCACCGGTTGCCTTCATCTGCGTCGTCAGCTTGCGGCTTGCCTTGATGAACTTATCGAAAGGAAGTCTCGGCATCTTAACTACAACATAATCAAGTGCCGGCTCAAAGCTTGCATATGTCTTACCTGTGATAGCATTTTTAATCTCATCCAGATTATATCCAAGTGCAATCTTCGCAGCCACCTTCGCAATCGGATATCCGGTTGCCTTCGAAGCAAGTGCCGAAGAACGGCTTACCCGCGGGTTTACCTCGATTACACAATATTCAAATGTCGTCGGATGCAATGCAAACTGTACGTTACATCCCCCCTGGATACCAAGCTCTGTAATGATATTTAAAGCAGCACTACGAAGCATCTGGTATTCCTTATCTGCCAGTGTCTGTGATGGTGCAACAACGATAGAATCTCCGGTATGGACACCAACCGGATCCAGATTCTCCATATTACATACGGTAATACAGGTACCGTTCGCATCACGCATAACCTCGTACTCAATCTCTTTCCAGCCCGCGATACAACGCTCAACCAATACCTGACCGACACGTGACAGACGCAGTCCGTTCATCAGTATCTCTACGAATTCTTCTTCGTTGTGCGCGATACCGCCGCCGCTTCCACCAAGCGTATACGCCGGACGCAGCACGATCGGGTACCCGATCTTCTCAACGAACGCCAGACCATCCTTGATGTTCGTTACGACTTCGGATGGTGCACATGGCTCATGGATCTTCTCCATAGTCTTCTTGAATTCCAGACGATCCTCTGCTTTCTTGATCGTCTTAGAAGATGTACCAAGCAGCCTTACATTATGTTCCTTCAGGAAACCGGACTCTTCCAGTTCCATCGCGATATTTAACGCTGCCTGACCACCCAGTGTCGGAAGCACGCTATCCGGCTTTTCCTTCTTGATAACTGCCTTTACAACCTCCGGTGTCAAAGGCTCAATATATACCTTATCTGCAATATCCTTATCTGTCATGATGGTGGCAGGATTCGAGTTGATCAATACTACACAGATGCCCTCTTCCCTCAGGGAACGGCATGCCTGTGTACCGGCATAATCAAACTCTGCCGCCTGTCCGATGACAATCGGACCGGATCCAATAACTACAACCTTTTTTACGTGTGGATTCTTTGGCATTATTTAGACACCTCCATCATATTCATAAACTCATCAAACAAAAATCCTGTATCGAGCGGGCCTGCACAGGCTTCCGGATGGAACTGTACCGTCTGTACATTCTTTCCAAGGTAATGAACACCCTCAATTGTCTTATCATTTACATTGATAAAGCTTGGCTCTGCAATATCACGATCCAACGTCTCTTCCTTTACCACATAGCCATGATTCTGTGTTGAAATATATACCTTCCCGGTCTTTAAATCCTTTACCGGATGATTTGCTCCACGATGTCCATATTTCATCTTCTGTGTATCTGCACCGTTTGCAAGCGCCAGAAGCTGATGTCCAAGACAGATTGCGAAAATTGGAATCTTCGTAGCAAAAAGCTTCTTGATTTCCTCGATTGTCTTCACATTGTCCTTCGGATCGCCAGGACCATTCGTCAGCATAATGCCGTCCGGTGCATCCGCGATGATCTCCTCCGCAGGAGTCTCCGCCGGATATACAGTCACTGAACAACCACGCTCCAACAGACAACGCACAATGTTCTTCTTCACACCAAGGTCGATGACCGCAACCTTATAACCATCGCCTGGGAAGCTCATCTTCTCCTTGCATGTGACATCCAGCACAACATGTCCCATGCTCCATGCCTTGATCCTTTTGATACAATCGTCCTTATCAAAATTCTCATCCGTTGTGATCATGCCCTTCATCGTACCTTTGTCCCGCAGAATCTTCGTTAATGCACGTGTATCAATTGCCTCAATTCCGGTAATATCATTTTCTATAAGAAATGACTCGACACTTTCCTCGCTTCGGAAGTTGCTTGGCCGCTTCGCCAGTTCTCTGACAATAAAGCCAGACTGCCATGGGCGCTCCGCCTCCATATCTTCCTTACAAATACCATAGTTACCAATCAACGGATACGTCATACACACAGACTGTCCTGCATAAGAAGGATCCGTCAGTACTTCCAGATAACCAGTCATCGATGTGTTAAATACGATCTCACTGATAATTTCCTTGGTCGAACCGACGCTTTTCCCCTCGAATACATGGCCATCTTCCAGTATCAGAAATGCTTTCATAGTCTTTGTCCTTTCTTCTTAGATTTACTTGCAAAACAAGAAATTTGCTCAAAAAAAAAGAGTGAAACGGAAAAATTGCATAGTTATCCGAAGCTCTTTTTTTCTCAAATTGCAAAAATTATACATCAATTTTCGCCATAGCACAACCCCTTTTGTCAGATTCTTTTATTCTTCTTTTGTTCTTCCCTTTCCAAGCGGCTGTAAATACATCCACAATAGTCCTGCCGGTACAGGTGATACTCCCGTGACAGCTCGATGGAATGAGCATATCCATTTTTTTTCTTGAAATCACTGTACAGATATGCAACGCCATATTTTTCTGCCATCCGCTCACCGATCTCGTTTAACCATGCCGCGTTTTTGTGCGGACTAATCGAAAGTGTCGTCGTAAAAATATCGAAACCGTGCTCCTTCGCATACCGGGCGGTCTCCTCTAACCGCAGTTCATAACACTTATAGCAGCGGCGTCCACGCTCCGGTTCTTTCTCCAAGCCTTTCGCGATCGCATAAAACTTCTCCGGCTCATACGCACCGTCACACACAACTACATTTCTCGCAAACTCAGCCTCCTGTGTAAACCGTTTCAATTCTTCGATCCGCTTCTCGTATTCTTCCTTTTCCGTGATGTTTGGATTGTAAAAAAAAGCCGTGATATCAAATTCTTCATATAATACACTCAGCACATGGGAACTGCACGGTGCACAGCATACATGCAATAACATTTTTTTTGTTTTTTTTACATTTTCGTTTATTTCCTTGTCCATTTTTATCCCTTCCTTGTCACTTCGACGAAAAAAGTCGTCCAATCGACCTACAAAAATGACGATTTTTGTGCAATATTCACAGTTGACTTTAGCAATAATATACAATATACTAAAGTCAATGAAAGAACTATAATATGATTAGTTATGATTATATATTTTTACAGCTTGAAGGGCAAGAGTAAAAACGATAGAATCGCTATATGGGAGGTAAGAAACTATGACAGTGGATCAGGCAGTTAAAAAATTCAAATTAGAGCCACTTAACGTATATACGGCGAAGGCAAAAGCAAAAGAACTGAACGTAGAGGAAGTTCTGTATATGAATGTTCAGAAGAACAAATATGCCTACATCGTAAAAGATGGTGCGCGTGGCTATGTGCTCTATCAGGATGAAAAAAGTATTTATTCCAAGATGTACAAAGGTCTTAAGATGACCCCACTTGAGCCATAATTGTACATATTTCGTATACGTATATATAATATACACAAAAAGAAATCCGGAGCTTCGATGCAAATCGAGGTTCCGGATTTTTGGTTATTCACTATATTTATTCTTATAGAACAGCTTCACATGCTCTATGCATTTATCATTCAGTTCCACAATTACCGCTTCCGTGCGGTTTTTGCTGTTGTTGATGAATGCGTACCACTTCTCTTTCCTGTCCGGAAAGCAGGAAGTGTAATCCCGGATGATCATATCCGGATGCGCCTGACGTTCGTTGTCAAACAGAATGGAGGTATACGGCAACACCTTCTGGATCTTACCTGCCTCAAACTCATACACCTTTTTTCTGGATGACCGCTTCACGATCTTTGAGATTTCGCAATCCCCGTTCACAAATATATACTCATACTCCAATTCCTGCCGCGTCGCTGTAATAATCGTAAGAGCAATACCTATAATCAGAATCGACGGACCTACCCAGCCTGCTATAAACGTCCAGATCGCAAGTCCTACAACCATCAAAGCAGCGGATGCCACAACAGGCATCCGGTCCTTTGCTTTTAATTTCTTTTGTACTGCGTATTCCGCATAACCGTCCAAGTTATTTACCATATTTACATTTCCTTTAATGACTCATCAATTGCCTTTGCCGCCTTCTTACCGGCACCCATTGCAAGGATAACGGTTGCTGCACCTGTAACAACATCACCACCGGCATACACATGCTCGCGCGTACTCTCACCAGTTTCTTCGTTGACGATGATACCGCCCCACTTCTGTGTTTCCAGTCCTTCGGTTGTCTGGCGGATCAATGGGTTTGGTGACTGACCGATTGCGATGACAACTGTCTCAACCGGAATTACAGTATTCGATCCCTCGATCGGCTGCGGACGTCTACGTCCGGAAGCATCTGGCTCACCAAGTTCCTGTGCAACTACCTCGATGCCAGTTACCCAGCCATCTTCTCCGTGGATCTCAACCGGGTTGTTCAGGAGCTTAAAAATCACGCCCTCTTCCTTTGCATGCTCAACTTCTTCCTTACGGGCAGGTACTTCCTCTGCACCACGACGATATACAATATATACTTCCTCTGCACCAAGTCTCTTAGCCGTTCTTGCTGCATCCATCGCTACGTTACCGGCACCGACAACCGCAACACGCTTGCCGACCTTGACAGGTGTTGGAACTTCGCCCTTCTTATAACCTTTCATCAGGTTAACACGTGTTAAGAACTCATTTGCGGAATATACTCCAAGGAGATTCTCGCCTGGAATCCGAAGGAAGTTCGGAAGTCCAGCACCTGTTCCAAGGAATACTGCGTCAAATCCACGTGCAAACAGATCGTCAACTGTGAGTGAACGTCCGATTACAACGTTTGTCTCCAGATCGACACCAAGATCTGTAATATTTTCCAGTTCCTTTGCAACCAAAGACTTTGGAAGACGGAACTCAGGGATACCATAACTTAACACACCGCCAGCCTTATGTAATGCCTCGAAGATTGTTACATCGTAACCCTTCTTTGCAAGCTCGCCAGCGCATGTAATACCTGCAGGACCGGAACCGACAACTGCGACACGCTTGCCGTTCTTCTCGATGTTCAGCTCTGCCTTCTCTCCATGTGCCATGTGGTAATCTGCAACGAAACGCTCCAGACGTCCGATAGATACAGACTCACCCTTGATACCACGGATACACTTACCCTCGCACTGATTCTCCTGTGGGCAGACACGTCCACAGATTGCCGGAAGTGCATTCTCACTTGTAATGATCTCGTATGCTTTCTCGAAGTTACCGGCAGCTACCTGCTCGATAAATCCTGGAATTGGTACGTTAACCGGGCATCCAGTCATACAAGGTCTGTTCTTACAGTTAATACATCTGGTTGCTTCCTCCATTGCCATCTCGGCTGTATAACCGGTTGCAACCTCTTCAAAATTCTTATTTCGTACATTCGGATCCTGCTGTGGCATAGGAACCTTTGTTGGACTCATATTTGGCATCTTTCGTTCCCTCCTAATTCTGCATCTGATCTGCCTGAAGCTTCATCATACACTCGTGTTCTTCTTCCTTGAAGAATGTCTGACGCTTCATACACTGATCGAAATCAACTTCAAATCCATCGAAGTCCGGTCCATCTACACAGGCAAACTTCGTCTCGCCACCAACTGTGACACGACATCCACCACACATACCTGTACCGTCGATCATGATCGGATTCAAAGAAACTGCGGTCGGAAGGTTATATTCCGGCTTCTTTGTAAGTGCTACTACAAACTTCATCATGATGAGTGGTCCGATTGCGATTGCATGGTCATACTGCACGCCAGCATCCAGAAGCTCCTGCAGTTTCTTTGTAACAACGCCCTGCTCGCCAAGAGAACCATCATCTGTCATGATATATACATTGTCACAGAACTTCTCGAACTTCTCCTTGAGAAGTACAAGCTCTGCGGTACGTCCGCCGATAATCACATCCACTTTTGTACCCTGCTCAGCAAGCTTCTTTGCCTGTGGATAAAGTGGCGCTGCTCCAACACCGCCCGCGATACCGATCACACGTTTCCACTCTTTGTTGAGCGGTGCCGGCTGTCCAAGTGGACCTACGAAATCCTGAAGGTAATCGCCCTCATTCAGCTTTGCCATCAGAGTTGTTGAATATCCAACTACCTGGAAAATAATCTCAACTGTATTGCGCTCGCGGTCAAAATCCGCAATTGTAAGAGGAATACGCTCGCCATCTTCATCCACTCTGACGATGACAAACTGTCCTGCCTCACAGCGTGCAGCTACATAAGGAGCTTCAATCTCCATCATGACAACAACCGAATTTAAGACTTCTTTTTTTACAATCTTATACATGGTCTACCCCTATCTCTTAAAAATTTACTTTATATTTACGCATCGTTTCTCGTGCGTCATTATCTGATAAATTATATCACATATACTTTCATAATCAAAGTTTTTCTTAAAAATTCTATCTGTTTTTATACAATTTCATCGAAAAAACTTGCTTCATGCAGTATTGACATCAATGAATCATCCCCCTGCAGTGAAAGCGCCATAAACCCATATCCGTCGTTCATCCGTACAGACACGCCAAGCATATTTGCAATATCATCGCAGAAATGCCGCTCCGACATCGTCACGACCAGTCTTCTGCAAAATGCCTGTTCTGCCAGCCTTACCGCTGCATCCAGCACATATCGCACATGATCATCAAAGCTTTCAAAACGCTCCACATACATCGTATCATCATAGATATCATAAGAAAACATACCTGCCAGACGTTCTTCCACCTGCCCGTCATCCATGTGCATACCATCCTCATACACAGCTACCACATCTCCATTCTGGCAGCGATGTTCCATGCACATCTGCTCCAGATATTGCGGCGTACGATGCGCGTAAATCTGATATTTCTTTGCCAGTGCATCATTTACTTCTCCAGACAGATGCTCCAGTATATCTGCGCGTTCCTCATGCAGATCTTTCAGATTCTTCGTATAATATCCTTCCTCACCGGAAAGATCATCCGGCACGACATTCTCGTCCTCCAGCTCTGCAATATCAATATCCAGTTCCAACGTATGAAATACCTTCTCAAAGCCAAGGCTCTCATAGTATTCTTCCCGTTCCGGCATCAAAAACGCAAACGCTCTGCCGTCCTTTTTCATATCTGCAAGCACGCGCTGCATCATTTTGTGCATGATGCCCTGCTCCCGATATTCCGGTTTCACAGCCACTCCGACTATGTAATAGCACAGTTCCTTTTTCCCTTCTACTTGCATCTCATAAGGATTCAGATGAATCATGCCTGCCAGCACATCCCCCTTATAAGCAAGTAAAATCTTATTTTGCTTACAAATCTCTGTAAAATAATAATCCGCAAATTCCTCCGGATCATCAAATATTTCATCCCACATCTGTCGAACCTCAGCAAGCACCTCCGGTTCACCTTCAAAATATTTGAGCCTGCAACTGTCTCCGTCACTCATGAAACTAAAATATCCTCCTATATCTATCTATTGTTTTTATCTTTTTGCACACCCCATGCATCCCATGCATGGATTGGCAGCATTTTCTACAGTATCATCTACCACACGCGAGCTTCGATAATCAAAATTATCGATTGTCTCAAGCAGGCAGATCGCCTGGGAACTGATTCCCTGTCCCTGCCCGGTAAATCCAAGGCCTTCCTCTGTTGTCGCCTTGACATTAACCTGATTTTTATCAATCTGCAGCCGTGCCGCAATGTTCTCCCGCATTGCATCAATATACGGCGCAAGCTTTGGTCGCTGCGCAATCACGGTTGCATCTACATTTCCAATCACATAATTATTTGCATCCAGAAGCTTCCGCACTTCCTCCAGAAGCCGCATACTGTCCGCGCCTTCGTAAGCCGGATCGGTATCTGGGAAATGTTTTCCGATATCTCCCAAAGCTGCAGCTCCAAGCAGCGCATCCATAATCGCATGCACCAGCACATCCGCATCCGAATGTCCAAGCAGACCTTTCTCATACGGGATCTCCACGCCTCCCAAAATCAGGCGGCGTCCCTCGACTAATTTATGCACATCATATCCCATGCCAACTCTCATGGTTCCTACGCTCCTTTATATCAGGCAAAATTAAAGTATCGTACTATAATCTATCATATTTGCCCCATATATGCAAACGTTTCCTTTTCTCATGGTTAGAATTGTCACAATTTGTTTTTCTATATTTACGAATCTGTCATTTCATTGTAAAATGTTACTATCACAGTCATAAAGTAAAATGTACTGTACAAATTTATACATAATGAGGAGGGTTTATTATGGGAAGATCCGGCGGCGGTGGCGGCGGCTTTAGCAGCGGCGGTCACGGTGGCGGCAGTCATCATGGTGCAAGTTTCAGCGGCGGTGGCGGTAGCTTTCGCAGCAGTGGTTCACGCGGAGGCGGTTTTGGCGGTGGTCCAAGGCCTCACGGTCCCGGTCCGGGACCTAGACCATACGACGATTACGGTCCGGGGCCACATTACTATCATGGAGGTCCGGGCATGCCACCACCTCCACCACCGAGAAGAAGATATTATGGAGGCAGAACAACTTACGTATATTCAAACGGCAGTAGCGGCGGTGCATTTGTTACTATAATCATGCTCATGCTCGTCCTGATCGTATTCTCTTTCTATATGCAGTTTAAAGGTGGATATACAGGCGACACACTCAGCGATAACCGTATTTCCGAATACGCAGAAGATCAGTATAATACAATATTCAGCGGTCGCGAGGACGGACTGCTCCTGGTCGTAGATGAAAACGACAATGGTCAGTTCAAATATGGTGTCAAAGCCAATGCACTTATGGATACATACATTAACAGTATGATCTCCGCATATCAGAATAACTACAATGATGATCTCGGTATCCAGTTAAAGGGCATGCTGGAAGACACATTGGAAATCATGAAGCAGGATGGCATCTCAAAAATCAAATCCGACAAGGCATTTGACTCTCACTGCTATCGGGATGATTTAAACTGGATTGATACAAAGAACAACGTCGTAACCGGCGCACAGGAATTCTACGATGCAACCGGTATCCAGTTCTATGTAATGTTCGTAAAGACTCGTACCATCGCCAAGGCAACGAATCATTCTGCCGGCGTATTCAAGGTACTGATCATCGCAGCAGCGGTTGTCATCGTCGTATGTATCCTCTTCTCATGGTGGAAGAAGCGTACCGCACAGAAGAACAAGGAGCAGGAGGACTTAGAGCGTACATTAAAGACACCGCTTGAAACCTTTGGTTCCACACCGATGGATGATTTAAAGGCTAAATACGATAATCAGGATAATAACCAGTCATAACGCTGAATCCGAATTTGCCAATTTGATTTAAAAGAAAAAAGGGAATGTTTCCATGTAATTCATGAAAACATTCCCTTTTCTTTTACCATGCAGTTGCAATATCTAACTGATTTGGATTTGACGCTGCAAATCCGCCTGTATCTACTACTATCGCTGTACCAAGGCTGCTCTCTACAAGCGATCCTCTTGGATGTGTGTTCAGATCTGCGGCAACCATAACATAATCACCGTACATTTTTACGCCATCCTCGCGAACCCAATACTGCCCTGGAATTCCCATTCCCTGCATCGTTGCTACGACACCATTCATATTCAAGTTGTAATACGTTTCTTTTCCGCTTGGTCCGTAGTTTACACCCTTGGATGCAGTCAGCTTTCCGTCTCCGGTCTGATTTGTATATGTAGTCACATATGTCTGTGCATTTTGTGCGGTTTTTAAAACTGCCTTCTCTGCATAATATGTCTCTACCGTCTTCAGGAATTCATCATAATTGTCGCGAACTGCCAATACCTTGTCTCGCTCGTCGCTCGCCATCAGTGACGGCTTGATCTCAACTGGTAATGACTTTACATGTGCGATGAACTCCGAATATACCGGATTCGTCCGTGCTTCGACCATCGTCTGAAGCATGCTTCTGTCTGCAACCGATGTTTCTTCTATCATATTTGTCACATTCATATTTGTCTGAAACTTCGGTGTGAGTTTTGCTACATCAGTCGTTACAGCCTTTGTCATATCATTCCCAATACTCTCTGTAACTTTCGCTGCCTGAACAGCTTCTCCGATGCGCTCCTGCGTTGTAACTGCTGCAAGCACCATAGACTCTGTTGTCATTGCCGGTGCCGGAGCTTCTGCAAGTACCTCTGTTACCTTCTCATTTGTTGTGCTATTGGCTTTGTAATCTTCCAATAATGTTGGTGCGTATAAACATACTGCTAAGATCATCACAAATCCTATCATTAGCTTTTCGATGTTTAACCTCATCTAATCACTCCTTTTCCAAAACCGTTTGTTCGCAACAAACTTCCCCTATTTAACATCATGTTTGTTAACTTGTCAATACATTTTTGAAATTTTTTAGAAATATTTGAAACATTTTTGTAACATTTTTCGATGTTTTGTCACAATTAACCACATTTCCTGCATTATTTACATATTTTAGAACAGCATCCGAACGGATTCGACAACCGCGCATCGACAAAAAGGCACAAAAAAATCTCATGTCATTTCTGACATGAGATTCTATTTGCACATTCTATTCTATATAGAATTTCAGGCATAAAAAAATAGCGGAAGGGGGATTTGAACCCTCGACACCACGGGTATGAACCGTGTGCTCTAGCCAACTGAGCTATTCCGCCATAAAAATGGGACCTATAGGGCTCGAACCTATGACCCTCTGCTTGTAAGGCAGATGCTCTCCCAGCTGAGCTAAGATCCCATTCGTTTTTGTGTTGTTTGCTCAACACTCTTGCTATTTTACATACCTTGCTTCCATTTGTCAAGCATTTTCTTGAATTTTTTAACATATTTTTTCAAATGCTCTGAAGCCCGCATATTTACGTGGTTTTTAGATGCATCCAATCGAGCGCAAAATAAAGATCCACAAGGTAAGTGTCACAGATGACAGCAATGTCGTAAGCACAATAACATTGGAAGTCAGGATATCATCGTTGTCCATATTCTTCGCCATGACATAACAGCTCACCGTCGTCGGGGATGCCAGCATAATCAAAATCGCTACCATCTCACTCGGTGCAAATCCGAGCTTATATGCAAATGGTAAAAACACGAGTGGCAATCCGATCAGTTTGATAAAAGTTGCACCAAGGGCAGGCTTGAGTCTGGCAATCGCCTGTTTCGTGTCAAACCCGGCACCCACCGCCAGCAATGCAATCGGTGTTGCAGTCTGCGCAACATAATTGAGTGTCCGTGCCGGAATCGTCGGGATTGGCAGCCGTACCAGTGATGCGATCAGTCCCAGAACAATTCCTATAATAATTGGATTTTTCGCAATGTTGATACAAGCGTTCTTGATTTTACCATAATCTTTATTTGCCTCTGTATTTGCATTAAATACCAATATAATGACTGATAATATATTGAAGAACGGAACTGCCGCCACGATCATAAGCGGTGTCATGCCGATCTCCCCACAGATATTCTCCACAAATGCAACACCCAGAATTGCTGCGCTTCCCCGCGCGCCCGCCTGTGCAAACGCCCCTACCATTGTCTTGTCCTTCAGGGTAAGCTTTGCAATGCCCCACACAAGAAAGAACATAATGATCGTCACGATCATACAGAACAGGAAGAACTTTACATTCATATCCTTTCTCACATCGGAACCTGCAATATCCCGGAACAACATAACCGGAAGTGCGACAATAAACACATATTTATTCGCCACACGCACAAATTCGTCCGTCAGAAAACCGATCCTTCTTAATATATATCCTAACAGAATAATCAGGAAAATCGGAATCGTCACATTCACACTAAATATAAAATTATCCATTGTTTTTTCCTCTTTAAAAATCTTTTTGCATTGCCTAGTGTACCACACTCGTCGACAAATTCCAAGAAATGGCGCTATTTTCCTATATTTTTCGGCATTTTAAATTTTTTAAAAAAAGTTGTTGACAACCACCCCTGCTTTATGTATAATAACACTTGCGTTGAGACGAGGCAGACAAATAAATGCCTTATCGGGGTGTGGCTCAGTTTGGCTAGAGCGCCTGATTTGGGATCAGGAGGTCGCAGGTTCGAGTCCTGTCACCCCGACTTAATATCTTCTCTTCGCCAAGCTCAGATTAAGCGGGTGTAGTTCAATGGTAGAACACTAGCCTTCCAAGCTAGATACGTGGGTTCG
>ERZ773209.365-NODE-365-length-32655-cov-3.484264_pt1 | contig 32655 bp, 26 predicted proteins | sample MGYA00511109_ERZ773209 | MGnify/ENA primary metagenome ERZ773209 (study PRJEB29015, sample SAMEA2737786) | human gut metagenome | biome: human gut; feature: human-associated habitat; material: faeces | place: China | collected 2012 ...
GCCGGCACTTTTTTGTCTCATCCGCACGAAAAGGCCCGCCGCCCTGTCCCGCCTGTACTCGGCGTTGAGGATGCCCGCATCGTATTCGGCATGTCCGGTGAAGAAGATCTGCCTGCCGCCTTCGGTCGAGAGGGCGAAGATCCCCGCCTCGTCGGATTCAGCGAGCACCTTGAGCTCGGGATGTGCGCGCACGGCCTCTTCGTCGATCGTCGTGTGCCTCGAGTGCGGAATCCTGAAGACGTCGTCGCAGCCCCTGAAGAGCATGGAGCTTCGCCTCACGACGCGGTGCTCGAAGACACCCGAGAGCTTGCGCTCGAGAAGCGTCTTCCCTATCCCGATGAGCTGGCAGGGCTCGCCGTTCTTCGGGCGCCAACCGCCCTGCACGCAGACGGTGCCCAGTTCGTGGCGTGTCACACAAACTCCTCTGTGTCAGGCGTTTTGAAGAAAACATCCTGTCAGACTATCAGAGCGAAAGGGGTGGTTTCGAAAAACCGCCCCTGTCTTGGGGGTATAACCCGCGCCTCTAGTGCATGATCCCGAGACGCGGCCCTGACGATGCCGTCTTTGTGCGACGGACTTACATCTTGCGGCCCCAGAAGAAGTAGACGCCCCAGCCTTCGTCCATCGTGCGGCCGGCCATCAGGTAGAGGGGGCCGATGATGCTGTCGACGCCCACGTAGCCGCCCACGGCGCGGTGCCAGTCGCGGTTGCCCGACTCGCCTTCCTCGTCGCGGTTGTAGGCGCGGCCCGCTTCGGCCGATGCGCCGAGCCAGACCGTGCGCTCGCCTGCGCCCAACCAGTCGGAGATGTTGCGCGAGATGCGCACGGAGCCGAGCTGGATGTCGGAGCCCGTCCAGCGACCGTAGGGACTGCCGGTGAGCTCGAAAGCGCCGCCCAGCGAGAAGACGCTCGGCACGGCGGAGCGGCCCAGCTTGCCCGAGAAGAGCGTCGTCCAGCGGCCGTAGGTGATCGGCACGTAGACGTTGGCCTCATAGATGTTCTTGTAGCCGGGACCGTCCGTGTCGAAGATGCGCTGGCCCTGCAGGGCGAAGCGGTAGCCCTTGGTCGGAAAGTTGACGCTGTCGAGCGTGTCGAGCAGAAGCTCGGCGCTCACGAACGGAGACTCGACCTCGGGCGTGCTGAGGTCGGTCACGCCGATCGTGCGGGTCGAGGCCTGGGAGAAGTAGCCCGCTGCCACGCGCGCATAGCCCAGGCGCTCGATCGAGTAGCCGAGCCCGATCTGGGCCGTGCTGGTCTCGTTCTTGTAGCGCGCGATGGCCTCACCGTTTTCGTAGACGTTGAAGGGCGAGACCGAGTACTCGAAGCTCGGATTGACGAACCAGTCGGAGCCCGGGCCGAGGGGCTGGTAGAACTCGACGCCGGCCCTGCGGTTCTTGCCCGCCTGGATCTCGGAGCGCAGCTCGGCGCCCCAGGGATTGAGCCAGCCCCAGGTGTGCGCAAGGAGCACCGTGAACGTGTGTTCGTCGCGGAAGTCGGTCTCAAGCGAGCCGCCAATGCGGATGCTCGAGTAGCCGGGCTTCTTCTCCTTGGGCTCGAAGACGAGCACTTCGGTGCCCTCGGGGCCCGGTTCGAAGCGGTAGCGCACCGAGCTGTAGGCGCCGTCGGCCCAGACGCGGCGGCTCGCCGCGTCGATTTCGGCATTGGAGACCGGACGCGAGGTGTCGATGTCGAGCTCGTTGAGGATGGCCTCGGGATTGGCGACCTTGAGGCCCTCGACCTTCACGGTGGAGATCTCGTGGATGTCGCGGCGCGTGTGCGGCATGACGGCGCCCTTGCGGGTCTCGTCCCAGGCGATCCACTGGGCGCGGTCGGGCGAAGCGAGGCGCTCGAGGCGATCGCGGACCTTCTGCGCGGCATCGTAGCCGCGGGTGATGATCTTGTCGCTCTTCTTGAGGTCGGCGCTCGAGAAGTCGTCAAGGTCGGGCGTGATCAGGATGTCCTCGGGGCCGAGGTCGGCAAGCGACTGCCTGACGTTCTGCTCGGTGAGGAGGTTCACCATCTGCGCCATCACGGTGACGACGTTGCCGAGCTCCTCGCGCTTGAGAAGCGGCGTGCCCACGTTCACCGCAATGATGACGTCGGCGCCCATTTCGCGGGCGAGTGACACGGGCAGGTTGTCGAGAAGGCCGCCGTCGACGAGCATGCGGTCGTGGATCACGACGGGCGCGAAGACGCCGGGCAGCGACATTGAGGCGCGCATCGCCATGCCGAGGCTCACGTCCTTCTGCAGCACCACGCGTTCGCCCGAGACCAGGTCGGTCGCGATGGCGCCGAACGGAATGGCCAGCTCGGTGAGGTCATTCACGTAGTTGGCGGGCCCCGTCTTGTCATTGAGGAAGAGGTCGAGCTCCTCGGACGGGATGACGCTGTCGGGGAGCTTCACGCGGCCGTCCTTGCCGAACTCGATGCCCGAGACGGCCAGATTCTTGTAGTCGTCCACCTTGAGGCGCCAGGGCAGCTCCTCGCGGTCGGCGCGGGGCGCCATCATGCGATCCCAGTCGACGCCGAGCACGATGTCGCGGATTTCGGCGGCCGAATAGCCCGCCGCATAGGCGCCGCCAACCATGGAGCCCATGGACGTGCCCGTCACAACGTCGATCTTGATGCCGAGCTCCTCGATCACGTCCAGCACGCCCGTATGGGCGAAGCCTCGGGCGCCGCCGCCCGAGAGCACGAGGCCCACGCAGGGACGGTGCTCGGCGCGGCATCGCGCGCGGACCTCGTCCGCCGTCTTGGCAAGGGGCTGCGTGCAGGTTGCGGCAAGGCCGAAGGCCGCAAGCGTCAATATCGCAATCTTCTTCAATTGCATGGGCTTGTCGTCGATGTCGGGGAAAAAATTGGGACGAGTCCGGAATGCAGACCTGCGGCACAAAGAAAGACGGCCGCAGGCTCCTTGGGTCGGAGTGCGGCCGTCCGTTCTCCGAGAATGCATCGGGCCGCTCCATACGCTTGATGATAGCGCGTGAAGCGGCTCGCTGACGCTTTCGGACGACGTCGAAATGAGAAAAATGCAGGCTTTTCGCCCGTCAGGCCTTCGGGCAGCGGTTGAGGAGTCCTTCCTCGATCATGGCGGGATTCGGGCGCGGGGCCTCGATCATGCGCATCGTGTTGGCATCCGTGTGCTCGAATTCGCCCTTGACGCCGGGAATCTCGAGCTTCGTGACCTGCTCGTAGCTGAAGCGTCCGTCCTCATGGAACTTGAAGACAACGTCCCAGGACTTCGTGAGGAAGGCCTCCTCGAGGAAGGGATTCGAGCAGATGCCGTTGACCATCTGACCGCGCTCGGCATGCAGACGGATCTCGCGGTCGCCGGGCATGGCCGTGCCCTCGGCCATCGCGATCTGGCCGCGCGGAATGGCGAGCGTCATGTAGATCTTGTGCGTCTCGGGCTCGTAGAGCAGATAGCCCACCTGGTCATGGAAGGCGGCGAGCTCGCCCGGCTTGGTGATGTGCACGTGGTAGCGCAGGCCGTAGAGGACCTGCGGGCCGTTGTTCTGCGGATCCATCACCTCGAAGTCCCACGTCTCGACGTAGGGCTCCGTTTCGGGGCCGCCCGCCTGCGGATGGGTGTCGACGCCGTCGTCGCCGAACCACTTGCCGGCCAGAGGAGCAATGGGCCCGAGCATCGAAAGCGTATCGGGATTGGCGGGCGCTTCCGTATAGATGTCCTTGTACTTCATTTCAGCCTCCTTTGAAGGGACCGCATGCAGCGCACCATGCGCTCCGGCGGTCCGAACAAGCTCGGTTCATGGTAACACCGCGCAGGGCCCCGTGCTCCCGCCGTTACGAAACGTACGAAAAAACATTCCCTGCATTTCGCCAGAGGCTCCGCTCCTTCCGTCGGGCGCAGTACTTGGTGTTACCATTACAGATTCCGTTTTCAAACGAGATTCCTGAACATGCTCCGTCCTAGTCCCACAGCCGCGGTCTTACTCGGCCTTATGGCCGCCCTCGCCGCAGGCGCCTCGTCTGCCGCACCGTCGACCACCGCCCCCATGGGCTTCGGCGACGCCCGAGTCCTGCTGCACGAGCGCGCCGACATCATGGCCGCCGACCGCGCCGAAATCGCCCGCGCCGAGTCCGAGGCCGAGGCTGCCAAGTCGCTCTCGGGCCCGAAGGTCGAGATGGACGTCAAGCAGGTCTGGGGCACCAAGACCGTCGACCTGGGCATCGACACGGGGCTTGGACAGCTCTCCGGCCTCGGCGGCCCGATCGGCGGCGTGCCCGGACAGATCATCTCGAGTCTGGCGCAGAAGTACAACCACGTCGACATCCACTTCAAGGAAGACATCGGCGGGCCGCGTGCGGCCGTGACGGCCACGCTTCCCATCTACACGGGCGGTCTCATCACCGCGCAGCAGAACGCGCTCAACCACAAGGTGAGCGAGACGCGCGCCGACCGCGACATGCGCGAGAACACGCTTGACGCCGAACTTGCGGCCCGCTACTGGGGCGTGCAGCTCGCGCGCAGCGTCGCAGCCCTGCACAGGAGCGTGCTCGAGGATCAGAACGAGGAGCTTCGCCGCGCGAAGCGCTTCGAGCAGAAGGGCCTCATCGCCAAAGTCGAGCGCCTCGCCGTCGAGGTGGCCCGCGACAACGCGAAGCGCACGCTCGTCTCGGCCGAGTCCGACGTCGGCGTGGCCGAAGCGGAGCTGATGCGCCAGCTGCGAGAAACCTCGCTCCCCGAGCTCTCCTCGCCGCTCTTCGTCCTCACGGGCGATCTGGGCACGCTCGACCAGTGGCAGAACCGCGCCGACACACAGTCGCCCGCCATCAGGAAGATGAACGCGCTGCGCGCTCAGGCGGGCGAAGGCATCTCCGCCGCCGAGGCGAGCTTCAAGCCCAAGGTCTACGCCTTCGGCACCAAGAACCTCATCAAGCACTATCTGACGCTGCCCGAGCCCGACTGGATGGCCGGCGTGGGCGTCACCTTCACACTCTGGGACAACCACGACCGCTTCGACAAGCTCAACGCCGCCCGAAGCGTGGTCACGAAGGCCGAAGCCGCGCGCAGCGAGGCGAAGAACCAGGTAGCCACGGCCGTCGAGGTCGCCTTCCTGCGCGTGATGCAGGCACGCGAGGAGTTCGAGCTCACGGGCTCGACCGTCGAACTTGCGCGCGAAAACCTCAGGCTGCGCGAGGCGAGCTTCGCGGAAGGACTCTCCAACGCCGTCGACGTCGACACGGCCCGCACGAAGCTCACGGGCGCCGAAGTCGCCCGACGCGCGGCCGCCTACAAGTTCGTCGTGAGCTGGGCCATGCTCCACGCGTCCGCAGGCGCCATGCCCGACTTCGTCAACTCCCTTACCCGCAGCGACCTCGTGGTCGTGAAGTGACTCAGAACAACGCTTTTCCACCGGCTGGAACAAAATGATCGAACAGACTCAAGCTCAGCAGACTCAGGCGCAGGCACCCAAGCGCCCCGCCTCCTCCGTCCCGCTTCTCGTGGGAGGCGCCTTCTTCGCAGGCATCGCGGCTTTTCTCGGATGGGGTGTCTGGGAGGCCACTCATCCCGCGCCCGTGCCCCTGCAGGGCATGGTCGACGCCCGCACGATCTCCGTCTCCGCCAAGGTGCCGGGACGCCTTGCCGAACTCAAGGTCCGCGAGGGCGACGTGCTCAAGGCGGGCGACACCGTCGCCGTGATCGCCATTCCTGAAATCGAGGCCAAGCTCGTACAGGTGAAGGCACAGGAACGCGCCGCCCAGGCGAGGGAGGAGCTCGCCAACACGGGTGCCCGCGTTCAGGAAAAGGATGCGGCCCGCGCAGACTGGGAGCGCGCCAAGGCAGCTCTCACCCTTGCGTCCAAGACCTACGAACGCGTCGACGCCCTCTACAGGGAGGGCCTCATCCCCGCCCAGCGCCATGACGAGGCGACCGCCCAGCTTGCAGCCGCACGCAAGGTGACCGAGGCCGCTGCCGCCAAGCTCTCCGCCGTGGACGAAGGTGCCCGCGTCGAGGACAAAACCGCCGCGAAGGCCCTCGTCGACCAGGCAAGAGGCGGCGTCTCCGAAGTCTCGAGCCTCGCCTCCGAAAGCATCGTGAAGGCGCCCGCCGCGGGCGAAGTCACCCGCATCGTGATGGAGGAAGGCGAAGTGGCACCCGCGGGCTTCCCGCTCGTGCTTGTCACTGACCTCAGCGATAAGTGGGTCGTCTTCAACATCCGCGAGGACGAGCTTCCGGGCGTCGAGGTGGGCACGGTCCTCAAGGGCTTCATCCCCGCCGTCAACCGCACGGTCGACCTCAAGGTCAACTGGATCAATCCTCGCGGCGAGTACGCAGTCTGGCGCGCGACGCGTCAGTCGACGGGCTACGACCTGCGCACGTTCGAGGTGCGCGCTCGTCCCGTCGAAGAGCTTCCCGCCCTGCGTCCCGGCATGACCGTCATCGTCGAGCGCTGAGCGGCACGCCATGAAGCACTGGTTTGAGGGCCTCGTCAACACAGCCCGCATCGAATGTCGCTACACCCGCAGGCACCCGCAGCAGTGGGTGATCTGCGCACTCCTGCCCGTCATGTGGCTGCTCTTCGTGGCGAACACCTTCGGCACCGGCCTCATGACGAAGCTCCCCGTGGGTCTCGTCAACGAGGACGGCGGCCCGCTCGCGCGTGAGCTCGTCATGGTCCTCGATGCCGTACCGAGCCTCGGCCTCAGGGGCTTTGAAACCGCGACCGAAGCCGAAGCCGCGCTCTCGCGCGCAGAAACCTACGGCACGATCGTCATTCCAAGGGACTTCACGAAGGACAGCCTGAACGGACGCGGCAGCACGCTCGAGCTCATCATCAACAAAAGCTACTACGCCGTCGGCACCATTCTGGAAGTGGACGTGAAGACGGCGCTCGCCGCCGTCATGAAGAGCGCGGGCACGATCAGGATGACCGCCGCGCGCGGCGGCTCGCTCAAGGCCGAGTCGAACAACCTGCGCATCGCCTCGCCCGAGGTCTACTTCCTCGGCAACACAGGCTTCAACTTCAGCGCCTACCTGCTGCCGACGCTCATTCCCGGCCTCATCGCGCTTGCCGCAGGACTCACCTTCTCGGGCGTGCTCGTGCGCGAGTGGCGCGACGGAGGTGCGACGCGCCTTCTTGCGGCCGCAAACGACTTCGCGTCCGCCGCAATCCTAGGCAAACTCCTGCCCTGGTTCGTCTTCTACGTCGTGCTCGGCCTGTGCTGGGTGTTCGGCCTCACGGGCGTGCTCGGCTGGACGGCCGCAGGCTCCGTCGGCGTCTGGATCGGCGCCACGGTGATGCTCATCGCGGCCATGGCCGCGATCGCCATCCTCTTCACGGCCGTCTCGCTCAGCTGGCCGATCGCCGTCTCGGCGCTCATCTGCTTTGCCGCGCCGTCCTTTCCGTTCACGGGCTTTTCCTATCCGCTCGAGTCGATGACGCCGGGCGCCGCCTTCTTCGGGCAGCTCCTGCCGCTTACGCACTACCTCGCCGTCCAGGGCGAGTGCTGGATCCTGAATTCGCCCCTCGACCACGTCTTCACGCGCCTCGCGCCCCTTGCGCTCCTCATCGTCGTGCCCATGGCCGCCGGCCTTCCGATCCTCGGCGTGCGCCTGCGCGCCTGGAGTTCGAAGGACCCCGAGAAGGACCGCATCCGCACACTCCTCGTCAAGGAGAGCCTCATCACCGACGAAACGCAGGGAGGCGCACGATGAACAGGAACAATCAGGCTGAGCAGATGAAGGCGCCCGGCTTCTGGTACACCTTCCTACACACGATCAAGGCCTCCTTTCTCTCCCGCGACACGATCCTCATCTTCGCGGGCGCGATCGCCTTCTACCTGATCTTCTACGCCTGGCCCTACGGCAACCAGCAGATCCAGCACGTCCCGTCGGCCGTGCTCGACCTTGACCGCTCGGCCGCCGCCCGCCGTCTCGTCACGGCCATGGACGCCTCGCCCGCCATCAGCGTCGTGCGCATCACGCAGGACGAAGGCGAGGCGATGGAGGCCTTCAGGCGCGAGGAGTTCTCGGTCCTCATCACGATTCCGAAGGACTTCGAGAAGTCACTCACCCGAGGCGAGAACGTCACCGTGCACGTGCTCGGCAACGGCGCCTTCCCCGTGAAGGCTCGAGCCGTTCAGGCCGCGCTGGGCGGCGTCGTGACCGACAAGACGAAGCTCCTCGACGATGCGGCCGTCTATGCGACGGGGCTCCCCGGCACGAGCGTGCACTCGCACCATCAGGCCGCGCCCGGCCTTCGCGTGCAGTACATGTACAACGAGATCGGCGGCTACGGCAACTACACCGTGCCCGTCGTGGGTCCCGTGATCATTCAGGCCGTGATGCTCATGGCCATCACGATGGCGCTCGGCGGCTGGCTCGTCGCCGCAAGGCGCGAGCCCTTCGTGGAGGCCGCGCTCGACCGTCCGCTCCACAGGGGCGCGGCCGTCTGGCTCGCCTTCACGCTCATCACCTTCCTCTGGTTCGTCTACATGCAGGGGTTCGACTTCTGGTGGCACGAGTACGGCTCCATGCGCAGCGTCGCCGCGACGCTGGGCACCGGCCTGCTCTTCTCGGCCTCGGTCGCCTCCTTCGGCATGGCGGTCACGATCCTTCTGGGCTCGAACCGCTGGTCGAGCCAGGCCGTCGTGATGATCTCGGCCCCCGCCGTATTCATCTCGGGCGGCATCTGGCCCATGACGAACGTGCTGAGCGAGCCCGTCTTCGCGCTCTCGCTCTTCATTCCGACCTCGCCCGCAGTGCCCGCGCTCCTTGCGGCCTCGCAGGACGGGGCCCTCACCGAGTCCATCCTTCCCTATTGGGGAATCCTCGGCATTCAGACGCTCTTCTATCTCTCGACGGCGCTCCATCTCGTGCACCGCCGCGACTGGCGCGAGGACGCCGTACAGGCCTACAGCCGCGGCGCCCTCAGGCGCGAGCCCTTCGTCAAGACCGACCGGCCCTCCGACTGGGACTATTGAGGCAACAGCACATGCAGTTCATCGATTCACACAGCCATCTCAACAGCGACGCCTTCGACGAGGACCGCGACGAGGTCATCGCGCGCATGAAGGCGGCGGGCATGGCGGCCGCCATGGTCATCGCCTGCGAGGACGACGAGCTCCCGAAGCTCGAGGCGCTCCTCGCGGAGCATCCGGGCTGGCTCTTCGGCGCATGGGCGCTTCATCCCGAATTTCCCGACAAGCCCGAGCCCACCGTCGAGCGGATCGCCGAGATCTGTTCGCGCCCGGGGTTCGCCGCCGTGGGCGAGACGGGGCTCGACTTCTACTGGTGCAAGGAGCCGCTTGACTGGCAGCGCGCACGTTTTCGCCGCCACATCGAGGCCGCGAAGGCCATCGGCAAGCCCCTCATCATCCACGCGCGCGACAGCGAGCGCGAGGCCCTCGAAATCCTCCGCGACATGCATGCGGGCGACGTCGGCTTCGTGATGCACTGCTTCTGCGGCGACACGGACACGGCGCTCGCCGTCGTGGACGCGGGCGGCCACGTAAGCTTCACGGGCAACCTCACCTTCAAGCGAAACGAGGCGCTGCGCGAGACCGCGAGGGCGCTTCCGCTCGAAAGCCTCCTGCTCGAGACCGACTGTCCCTACATGGCGCCTGTGCCCAAGCGCGGCAAGCGATGCGAGCCTCAGTACGTCGAATATGTCGCAGAATGTCTCGCAGGACTTTTCGGCGTTGACAAAGCGCACGTCGCCCGACAAACTACGGCCAACGCCGTCAGGCTCTTCCGCCTGCCCATCCGTCTTGAGGAAGCATAATCAGTCTATGAAAAAGCTCGCCGTTCTTCTTGCCGCCGCCCCGCTTCTTCTCTGCGCGCCCCTCGCATCGTCCGCCGACGCGTCGTCCGCAGGCGACCCGGGCGCCTTCGTCCTCTCCGAGGCCGAGGTCGATCAGATGGCCCGCAACACGCACGACTTCAATCAGGCGATCGCCGCCGGCAACGCCGCCGACGTCAGGCGCCTTCTCTCCACGGGCATCACGCCCAACATCGTGCTCGAAAACGGCGACACGCCGCTCACCTGGGCCCTGCGCAGCGAGTCGTGGGATCTCGCCCGCGTGCTGCTCGACGCCCAGGGCATTGACGTCAACATGGAGAACCGCCACGGCGAGACGCCGCTCATGCTTGCGGTGATCAAGGGCCGCGAGACTGAATTCGACAGGCTGCTCAAGCTCGGTGCGAAGGTCAACAAGACCCGCGGTTGGACGCCGCTCCACTACGCCGCCACCGAAGGCCGCACCTCCATGATGAAGCGCCTCATCGAACTCGGCGCCGACGTCAACGCCCAGACGAAGGCGGGCATCACCGCGCTCGACATGGCCGCAAGGAAACCGAGCCGCGAGGCCGTCATGATGCTCCTTCGCGCAGGCGCCTACCGCGACTACTGCACCGACAGGGGCATGTCCGCCGCAGACTTCGCCAAAAAGGCGGGCGACGAGGAGCTCGCCAAGTACCTCGCCGTCAAGACCTGCGCCGTCACGGGCCCCGCCAGACCCGAGCTCTACAGGCAACCCGCCGGCATCACGCTCCGTCACTGACGCTCGTCTCCTCATGCACAGGCCGCCGGACGCACGCCCGCGCGGCCTTTCCACGACAATCCCGAGGATTCCTTCGTGTCCCACACGCCTCTTCCCCTCACCGCTCTTGAACTTCTCGCCCCCGCCCGCGACGCCGACACCGGCATCGCCGCGATCGATCATGGCGCCGACGCCGTCTACATCGGCGGCCCTGCCTTCGGCGCCCGCCAGTCCGCGGGCAACACGATGGACGACATCGCGAGTCTCGCCGAGTACGCGCACCGCTCCAACGCCCGCGTCTTCATGGCGCTCAACACGCTCTTCACGAACGAGGAGCTTCCGCGCGCCCGCTCGCTTGCCTTCGACGCCGCCAAGGCCGGAGTCGACGTCCTGATCGTTCAGGACATGGGCCTCATGGCGGGCCCGCTGCCCGACATCGAGCTCCATGCCTCGACGCAGTGCGACATCCGCACGCCCGAAAAGGCCGCGTTCCTCGAGAAGGCGGGCTTCTCGCAGATGGTGCTCGCGCGCGAGCTCTCGCTCGCCGAGGTCGCCGCCTGCCGAGCCGCGCTCCATTCGGCGCGCATCGAGTACTTCATCCACGGCGCGCTCTGCGTGAGCTATTCGGGCCAGTGCTACATCAGCGAGGCGATCACGGGACGAAGCGCCAACAGGGGCGCCTGCGCGCAGCTCTGCCGCCTGCCCTACGACGTCTACACGGAGTCGGGCGAGCAGATCGCCCGCCGCAGCCACGTGCTTTCGCTGCGCGACAACAACCAGACCGACAATCTCGAGGCCCTGATCGACGCGGGCGTCTCGTCCTTCAAGATCGAGGGCCGCCTCAAGGACCTCGTCTACGTGAAGAACATCACAGCCTGGTACCGTCAGCAGCTCGATGCCATCATCGCGCGACGCCCCGAACTCTCCCGCACCTCCGACGGCGTCTCGACCTTCAGCTTCACGCCCGATCCCGAGAAGAGCTTCCAGAGGAGCCGAACCGACTACTTCGTGCACGGCCGTCAGTTTGCAAAGCCCTACGAGCTCGCCCAGCTCGAGAGCCCCAAGAACACGGGCAGCCCCGTCGGCTGCTGCGAGCGCGTCGAGCCGGGCAAAATCCTCGTGCGTCCCGCTGCGGGCGTCTCGCTTGCCAACGGCGACGGCCTCACCTATCTCGGCGACGACGAGGAGATCCACGGCCTTGCCGTCAACCGTGCCGATCCCGCCGGCAGGGGCCTCGTCAGGCTCACGCTGCGCAACCGCCGCGAACTCCCCGAGGGGCTTCGCCGCGGCATGACGCTCATGCGCAACCTCGACCGCTCCTTCGTGCGCGAGCTCTCGGGCGAGTCCGCCGTGCGCCGCATTCCGATCGTCATGACCTTCCTCGTCGAGGACGACGCGCTCACGCTCATCGTGACCGACGGCCGCGAATGCGCCGAAGCTCATGTGGCGATGGATCTCGACGCCCCCTCGAACCCCGAGCGCAACAGGGAGACGCTCATCAGGAACCTCGGCAGGCTCGGCGACACGCTCTACACGGCCTCCGACATCTTCGTGCCCGAGGACCTCGACGTCTTCGTGCCCGCCTCGGTTGTCAACATGATGCGCCGCGAAGCCGTCGACGCGCTCACGAAGATGCGCGAGGAAGCCCGGGTCCGTCCCGGCCGCGCCCCCGTCGACGACGAGGCGCCCTATCCCGACCGCATCCTCGGCTTCGCCGCCAACGTCGCCAACGATGCCGCGCGCGAGTTCTACGAGCGCCACGGCGCCCGCGTGACCGCGCCCGCCTTCGAGATCAAGCCCGTGGAGAAGGCGGACCTCATGACCTGCCGCCACTGCATCCGCGCCGCACTCAAGCGCTGCCCGAAGATGCTCAAGGCCTTCCCCGAACTGCTCGAGAAGACGCCGCGCGAGGCCTTCAGGCCCGAGCCGCTCGTCCTCGTCAACTCGTCGGGCGAGCGCTTCGAGGCGATTTTCCACTGCAAGGCCGATCCCTGCTTCATGACGATCACGCACGCCGACGACGCGAGCGGCTCCCGCTCTGCGGGCTAAAATGAAGGGTCGACCCATCCTCCGGCTCCCAAACCCATGACGAACGACGAAGAACCGATCGAGCTCCTGATGCCATCCGCCGCCATGCAGCCCGTCCTTGCGGACCTGCGTGCCGCGCTCGTGCGCCTCGGCGACGTGAAGACCAGATCCGCGCCTCGCGTCTGGGACAACATTGACTTCGAGGGCACGGCCGCGAACATCGCGCGCTTCACGCTCTGGACGGAGGGATGGGATGAAGGCGTCATCCCTGCGGGCGACGTCAACGCTGCAAGCGACGTCGGCCACCGCCTCTCGACCGAGCTTGAGATCATGTCGCCCGACGACCTCGAGGAACGCTTCCGCGTGATCGTCGACGGCGCCCCCGTCACCAGGCTCTACCGCCGCATCTCCGACGCCCAGACCGTCAGCCGCCTGATGAAGGACACCATGGCGCTCGGCTGGTCGGGCTTCGACATGCTCGCGCTCTCGCCCGCCGAGCAGGAGACGATGCGCCGCAGGCGCATGTTCGTCGACGCCTTCCGCAACGACTTCGACTGGACGCGCCTGCGCGCCCTCGAACTCTCCCAGAGCGCAGCGCTTCTCGAGGCCGCGCTATACGTCGAGATGGTCCAGCCCGCCGACATCGAACGCCTGAGACGCCGCATCGCGGGCGAGGCGATCGCGCGCTGCGCGAGCTGGACCGCATTCGCCCGTGCGCTTCTGTGCGCACGCACCTTCTGCAGCCTCAGGGACGGGGCGCTCAGCACCCGAAGCAGGATCGCGGAGGACGAGGCGAGGCTCACGGCTCTCCTCTCGGGCCCCTGGCAGTCCGCCTGGCCGCGCGTCGCGCCGTAGGGCGCAGCCGGGCAGAATGCCCTCCTGAGAACCGTTCTAATCCGTTTTCCCTAAAGCATTCCGCCCAAGCGCTCTGAAGTCGCTCAACAAAGTGCGAAATTCCCTCTTGCAGAGCGCATCAAGGAGACATCAAGAGCCTTCGTTCGAGTCACAATGACTGAAACGCCGGTGCCGCGCACCGGCCCCAGTCACAGACACCCGGAGAGCATCATGCCCCTGAACCGCCGCAATTTCCTCGGAGCCGCCGCCCTTGGCGCGGGCTCCCTCATGCTCGGCTCCGCGCAGGCCGCGCCTGCGCCCGCCCTGCCCAAGTTCACGCCGCCCACGGCCAAAAAGCCGATGGCGCTCTGCTTCAACGAAAATCCGCTCGGCCTCACGCCCGCCGCCCGCGACGCCGCGATCGTAGCCCTGCCCGACGCCAACCGCTACCCGTTCGTCGCAGCCGAAAGGCTCCGCAAGGCCTGCGCCGACTTCATGGGCGGCAAGCCCGAGAACGTGATGCTCTCGCACGGCTCCGCCGAATCGATCCGCGCGAGCATCGAGGCCCACATCCGTCCCGGCGTCTGCCTCATCTGTCCCGAACTCACCTACAGCGACGGCGCCGACACGGCCCGCAAGAACAACGTCAAGGTCGTCACCGTGCCGATGGGCGCGAAGTGGTCCGTCGACCTTGAGGCCATGAAGAAGACCGTCGCGGGCATCAACGGCCCCGTCATCGTCTACTTCGTCAACCCGAACAACCCAACCTCGACCATCGTCGACTCGAAGGCCCTTCACGACTGGATCCGCTCTCGTCCGGCCGACGTCTTCTTCGTCATCGACGAGGCCTACGCCGAATACGTCCGCGATCCGTCCTTCGTCTCCTGCAAGACGCTCGTCGACGAGGGGCTCGAAAACCTGTGCGTGCTCAAGACCTTCTCGAAGATCTTCGCCATGGCCGGCATGCGCCTCGGCTTCACCTATGCCGCGCCCGCCGTCGTCAACAAGGTCCGCACCCAGGTCGCCTACGACATCATGCTCAACAACTCGGCCATCGCCGCCGCGCTCGTCGAGCTCGAAGACAAGGACTTCATCCCGAACTCCCGCAAGGCCAACGAGGACGCCCGCGTGATCGTCTGCAAGACCCTCGACGAACTCGGCATCGAGTACCTCGACAGCCAGACGAACTTCATCTTCATGAACCTCAAGGCCCCGCTCAAGCCCTTCCAGGACCGCATGAAGGCGGAGAACATCCTCGTCGGCCGCCCGTTCCCGCCCGCCGTCGAATGGTGCCGCGTCTCGCTCTCGACACCCGACGACATGAAGTACTTCGCCGCGAAGCTCAAGGAGTTCCGCCGGAAGGGCTGGGTCTGATCCGATGAGCCTTCCGCCGCGGGACGACCGTCCCGCGACGCCTTGAAAAAAATCCCGCGCGCCGCTGCCGGCCGTGGGATTTTTCCTTTCCGCTTCCCTTCGGCCGCCGTTCGACCCAGGACCTCATCAGGCCTTCAGATAGCTCTCGCCCGCCTCCGTGAGCGGGATGCCCGCCGCGCGGATGCTGCCCGCGATCTCGGCGATGCACTGCCTGATTTCGGGCCAGAGGCTCTCCGAGGTGACAGGCCAGAAGACGTAGAAGGGAATCGTGAGCGGGTTCTCGAGGGGGACCGCCGCGCAGTCGTCCGAGACGCTCATCGCCGCGAGCTCGTCCGTGATGTGCACGCCGATGCCGCGCTTGACGAACCTCAGCGCCACCTGCGTCGAGGAGAGTTCAGCCACGATCCTGTCGGGCGTGAGCGCGGGATGCAGGCTCCTGATGTACTCGCGCTCAAGCTTGTCGGCGGAAAGCAGGATGAAGTTCTCGTGCGCATAGTCCTCGAGCCTCACCTTCTCCATCCGGCTCAGGGGATTGGTCTTCGGAACCACCAGCCTGAAGGGCAGGTGCGCGATCGCCTCCTTCTGCAGGTCGTCGTGACTGCTGAGCAGCGTGCCGAAGCCCACGTCGAAGGGATGCGAGAACTTAGAGTAGTAGATGTCGCGGCTCTGGTGCACGTCCATCGTGATCCTCAGCGTCTCCTCGTGGGCCTTGAGGATCTTCGCCACTGCGGGAATGATCACGTTGCTGCAGTGGCGGGCGAGCACGGCAATGCGCAGCTGCTTCTTCGTCGAGGCCCTCTGCTTCGGAAAGTCCTCGAGCATGTGCCAGGCGCGCATCGACTCCTTCGCCACGCGATAGAACGCCTTGCCGTCCTCCGTGAGCGTCAGGTTCTTCGTCGAGCGGTCGAAGAGCCTGCAGCCGAGCCTGTCCTCGAGCTGGCTCACCGCCCTGCTCGCCGCGGGCGCGCTCATCGCGTTCTGGTTCGCGGCCGAGAGGAGCGAACCCGTCTCCACCACCGCGCAAAAGAGCTTGATCGACCTTGCCTTCAGTTCCATTTCATCCTCCTTCCGGACCTCACCGATAATTTCATTTTCCGCAATCTGCCGTGCAATATTTGCATTTTACAAAATAAAAAGCATAAGGCAAAATACTTTCCAACACGGCAGGCACGGCCTGAGACACCCAGCCTGCAACTCTCCGAAACACAAGCAACACGGCCGATTCAGAGGACATCTGATCGGCCGTTTTGCTTTTGAGGCGGAGTGCACATCCCACAAGACCCCAGTCAACTCGACGAGAAAAAAATGGCCATTTACGACCCCAAGTCCCGCGTAGCGGAAGAGTTCATCAACGATCAGGAAATCCGCGACACGCTCGCCTACGCCGAAGAGCACAAGTCGGACGTTCCGCTGCTCATGAGCATCCTTGACAAGGCCGCCCAGTTCAAGGGCCTGACCCACCGCGAAGCCGCCGTGCTGCTCGCCTGCGACGTCAAGGAGGTCAACGACAGGATCTTCGAGACCGCCATCAAGGTGAAGGAGCACATCTACGGCAGCCGCATCGTGCTCTTCGCGCCGCTCTACCTCTCGAACTACTGCGTCAACACCTGCACGTACTGCCCGTACCATGCCAAGAACAAGAGCATCGTGCGCAAGAAGCTCACGCAGGAGGAGATCCGCAACGAGGTGATCGCGCTCCAGGACCTCGGCCACAAGCGCCTGCTCCTTGAGGCGGGCGAGCACCCCAAGCACAATCCGATCGAGTACATCCTCGAGTCCATCAAGACCATCTACTCGATCAAGCACAAGAACGGCGCCATCCGCCGCCTCAACGTGAACATCGCCGCCACGACGGTCGAGAACTACCGCAAGCTTCACGAGGCCGAGATCGGCACCTACCAGCTCTTCCAGGAGACCTACAACCGCAAGGCTTACGAGGAGCTGCATCCGAAGGGACCGAAGTCCGACTACGCCTACCACACCGAGGCGCACGACCGCGCCATGGAAGGCGGCATCGACGACGTGGGTCTCGGCGTGCTCTTCGGGCTTGATCTCTGCCGCTACGACTTCGTCGGCCTGCTCATGCACGCCGAGCATCTTGAAGCCGTCTGGGGCGTCGGTCCGCACACGATCTCCGTGCCGCGCATCTGCCCGGCCGACGACATCGATCCGGCCTCCTTCGAGAACGCCGTGCCCGACGACCTCTTCCTCAAGATCGTCGCGCTCATCCGCATGGCCGTGCCCTACACCGGCATGATCATGTCGACCCGCGAAGGCCAGCGCATCCGCACCGAAGCCCTCAAGCTCGGCATCTCCCAGATCTCCGGCGGCTCCCGCACGTCCGTGGGCGGCTACGCCATCCGCTCCGTCCAGGAGATGGAGGAGAAGACCGAACAGTTCGAGACGAACGACCGCCGCTCGCTCGACGAAATCGTCCGCTGGCTCCTCGAGAACCACTACCTTCCGTCCTTCTGCACGGCCTGCTACCGCGCCGGCCGCACGGGCGACCGCTTCATGGAATGGGCCAAGGACGGCAGCATCGCCACGTACTGCCAGGCCAACGCCATCATGACGATGAAGGAGTACATGTGCGACTACGCCTCGAAGGAAACCCGCGAGGCCGGCGAGCGCGTCATCGCCAACGAACTCCCGAAGATCCCGCACGAGAAGATCCGCATCGCCAGCGAAAAGCGCCTGATCCGCATCGCCGACGGCGAACGCGACTTCCGCTTCTAAGTGATCGGCTCCTCTACAGCCTAGCTACATGCTAACCACTACCCCGCTACATACCCGCTATGTAGCGGGGTTTTTCGTGTTAGCATGGCCGTACCCCCGCTACCGTCACGCCACCTGCACACCGCCTACACGCTGTCAGCTTGTGGGACAACTGTGGGACAAAAGGCCCGTTCGGCACCTCGGGGATTCAATTTTGTGGGACACGCCATGAACATAACGGCCAAAAACATTCTGACAGTAGGCGATGGACGATATAAGATCGCGCCGAATTTGTACCTCGTCGTCCGAAGAAACGGACTCAGCAGATCGTTTGTCTTCCGATACACATTCGACGGAAAGCGCAAGGATCTCTCGCTAGGGGATCCGGCAATCATCAAAATTCAAATGGCGAAGGATGAGGCGCTCAAGTGCCACACCCTCCTCACACAGGGAGTCGACCCGAAGGCTTTCAGAGAAGAAAAGAAAGCACCGGTAAAGACAAAGCACGAACCAACATTCAAAGAATATGCAGAGCGCATCATCCCGATCATCATTGAGGTCAAGCAGTACAAGAACAAGCACAGCATCAATGGGTGGCGTCGGTGCATCCTCGGCCTCGCCGTCCAGCATATCGGAGACATGCCGATCAAAGAGGTCGAAACGTCTCACATCCTTTCGATCCTCAATCCACTCTGGAAGGATCAGACCCCGACAGGCGTCAAAGCACGTGGGTTCTTGGAGACAGTCTTTGCCTATGCAAAGCGTGAAGGGTTTTACAACAAAGAGAATCCGGCTACATGGCGCGGCAATCTTGACGCATGGCTGCCATCACCTCAACGCATCTACACCACCAGGCATTGCCCTGCCGCTACGCTTGATGAGACGATCGACATTGTCAGCCGATTGCTTGCAGGTGAGGTCGGGGAGCCTCCTTCGCGTCTGGCCGCGCTCTTCGGCATCTTGACCTCAACGCGCCGCAAGGAATTTTCGCTCGCCTTTTGGGATGAAATCAATCTCGACGAAAGAATCTGGTACATCCCGCCCGCTCGCAGAAAAGACCGCAAACCGTTCCCGCACCGCGTTCCCCTGAGCGATCAAGCCATTGAAGTGCTGCTTGCTGCCAATCCGAGCCGGAAAGGCCCGCTCTTTCCATCACCTTACTGGGCGCATAGACCAATCCGCATTGACAACCCGTATCACACGGTCAGCAGACTCACAGACGGCAAAGTGACTATGCACGGATTCCGTTCGACCTTCCGAGACTGGGCGGCAAGAAACGGCATTGACAGGGTAGTTGCAGAGAAATGCTTGATGCACGCAACCGGCAACGCCGTAGAGCAAACGTATCAGCGTGACGACCTATGCGAGCTACGTCGTCCCGTCATGCAGTCGTGGGCCGACACGATCATGCCGAAGAAGAAGTGACGTTTTCCAAAGGCACAAAAAACGCCCCACCTACCGATCATGGTAAGTGGGGCATTCTGGTGGGCAGGATTTCTCGACGCTCCATATGATCGAACATCAATACTCTCGTAGCCCGTATAAATGTGCCTCGCGGAGCAGCGGAAATTTCTAATTACGTAGAATTCTACATAATTAGAGCTGTATCAGATCCGATGCCACAGGCTATCAATTACGAATAAAAAGGAAACCGCGCGGAGTGAGCTTCCTGGGGACGGATTGTCCCCGGCTAGGCTTGCGCGGTGTTGTTACGACCATTTTACCAGCGTTGGTAACTTGGTCTTCGGCTAAATGTTAGTCTAACGAAGTTTTTATAGGCGCCATCCTCAAACCGTTGGGGCGAAATGATTACAAGGCAATTTCGACCCATTTTGGCGCCACCCCTTCGTCTAAATTTTCGGCTGAGTTCGTCTACAACTTCGTCACTGACTGACGATCTTCGCGATCGCATCCTTGTCTATCGCAGTCCGCTCAGAAAGCTCGACACCTCGTCGAACCAGCTCTGCGCCTCGCTCGACAAGGTCCGCGCATCGGGCAAGCTGCTCTCTTTCAGCATCGCAGGTACCGGCACCGGTTGCGGACAATCGACTGCGAGCGTCAGCTGCTTGCTTGCGCACCCGCTCAAGATCAGCGCCAAGATCGTCGACGCGAGCAAGCGCCTTGTCCCGGGCCTCCCACGCATCCACCAGGCTCTGTGCATAAGTCCTCTCCTTCTCACGGTACTTGATCTCAAGAGAGTGCGCCCTCGCTGCGTAGTCCTCGCGTAGCGCGGCAATGTCCTCGCCATAGAGCGCCGCGGCATAGCGATAGCCTGACACGAACGAAACCACTATGCCGCAAACAAGAAGAACTCGCTTCATAGCTACACAAGATACGCATACGCCGTAATCGCGAGTCCTAAGTAAAAAAATCTAAAGCTCCACTTTCTAAGATGTCCAACACGCCAGTCGAGGACCTCATCTTCTTTAAGTTCTTCCGGATAGTTAAGTAGCTTCAGAAATACGAGAAAGGCTACATAGAAAATAAGACCATTGACAAACGGTGAAAGTGCCAGCTCCTGTTCTGAGTAAATGTCATAAACAAAATCAGGGAACACCTGCGCCCCAAAATATTCATGGACTTCAACCCAACGCCTGCAAAACCATTCCCACACAAGAGCCCAAACAAAGGCTAAGGCAATCGCATATTTACGAAATTCGGTGTCAGAGATACGATTGTTTTTCATACCTATCTTTCCTAACAAATCTATCAAGACTTTGGTTATGAACGATTCCACTGTGACCTCCTATCCAAAAAATCAGATTGTGTCACACGTGAGTGTCACTCATGCCCCAGTCGCTCAATTCTCATGTTCAGAACTGCGAGATAGTCCTGCATCAGTCCCTGCTGAATCCGAAGCAAGGACTTCGTGCGCTGATCCAGTTTGGCGAAGCTGAACCCGACTATGAAAACTGACAGTCGATCGAGACGGCTCTGCAACTCATCTCGTTCCTTGATCAATCGTTTCTTCCACCCCATCATTCTTCTCCTAAGAAAAGCCGGCTCTCGGCCTGGCGACGGCGAGTCAAGCCAGACACACGCTTGCCACCGGCACGATCACAATCCAAGAACTCGAGAGCGGCCCCCTCGATGTCTCCCGAATTGAGCTTGTAAAGAAGCTTCGGACACCCGGTGATGACACCGTAGCTTCCCAAGTTGAAGGCCAGCGAGATCAACGCGATGTACTGTCCCTTCGTAACGTCGTGATTGATGTACCGAGACAAGTCATCAGCAACCTTCCTGATGTCCGACGCAAGCCACTCGTCCGCCTGAGCGTCGGTGATAGTCAGGCCTTCATAGACCTCAGGACCGGTATGGCCAACCCCTATGGTCCATACGCCGGCACTGCACCGATAAGCAACCAGACGACGGCCCTCAAAATCCTCAATAAAACGAGTCGCGCACGACGCAGGCCATGCACGAAAAGCACGCTTCTCATCAATCATGATCTTTTTCCTTTACTGCGGTTAATCCGCGTTTTGACAGCTCTTCTTCGGCGCGAGCTTCAATGCGCTCATTGAGCGTTTTGACGAGTCTACGCAGAACCGGAGGGACCGCGCCGCCAAGGCCTCCGCGCTCCAGTGTCTTAATGATTGAGCCGAACTCACCTGCGGCATAGGCGCAGATGGTGATGCTTTGAAAAATCTGAAAGTGGATTACGGGCGCAAAGACTTCATCCAGCCCATGTGCGAGCGCAACAATGGCGAACATAAGCGACTTCTTCAAGACGCCCAAAAAGTTCTTGTGGCTAGACCACTTTCCTTGCAACACGGCAACGCCGGTACCGAGAAAGAAGTCCGTCACCGTGAAGATGACAAGCCACCAGAGCAACGGCCCTACGCCACCGAAGGCGAATGACAGGGCACCGCCCAGCACACCGCCTGCGGTCAGCATGACTCTCTCCGCTCCTTGAGGAATGAGGTTCTGCAGGGTTGTCAGCATGATTGAAAAGAAAGGGGACGACTGGATCGCCCCCTGCGTGGTTAACGATCCATTGCTAGAACCGTGCGGATGTGCTTGATGCACTCCCACGCTTCACAAAGATCTTCCAGGTTCTGGGATGTCAGGCTGTAGTGACCGTCCCGAGCGTCGTCGAGGATCTTGTCGATCTTCTCCAGAAGCTCTTCTTCGGTGCGCTCACCCTGCATCTTTCGCATGTCCTTCAAGTCCATGACTTTCTCCTTAGTCGACCGCGTGTTTCTTCGCGATCTCAAGGAGCGCGTCGATGTCCGCCTTGTCGACCATGTAGCCGCTAAGCTCCACCTTGCCGCCGGCTTTCTCAAGCGCAGCGGAGGCGGCCGCGGTTGCACGGTCCAGATCCACCTTGCCTTCTTCCGTCACGATGCCGAGCATCTTGAGCGTCGGCATGTACTGATCGACGCGAGCCGCTACGGCATCACGGATATAAGGCGAGACGAATCCGATGCCAAACTTCATGAGCCCCGTAGGTGCCTTGGGCATTACCACGGTGGTGACAAACTCCGAAACGATCGTCGGAATATGACTGACTTCAACGAACATCGAGCGCTCCTACTGGTTACTGACCCGTGGCCGTGTGGACAGGACTCGTAACAGTCACCTGCGTCGCGCCTTCAGGACTCTTCCACTCGTTGTAACGCGGCATCGGCTGCGGACAGATTGCGCCGAGCGGCACAACCTCCGTCGTGATTGCGTTGACACGAGCCTTGATGGAGCCGACCTCAGCCGAAAGGTTACTGAGACCGCAGGCACAATCGGACGCCACACGGTCAATCTTCTGCGTGATGATCTGTTCGCGCAACGCGGCCTTTTCGGCTTCACACTTCTGCTGTGCTTCCAGAACCGCCACACGTTCACGATTGGCCGCGGATTCCTGAGCGATCGGCGTGATGTAGGCATACATCTCGTCTCGAAGCGTCTTGTTGTCCGCGAGCGTCTGCTTGTAGACCGCCGCATCCTGATTGTCGCTGTAGCGCATGGCCGTCAGTTCCGCGATCTTCGCGTCCTTTTCGGCGAGAGCGTTAAGCGCCATACCAGTCTGAGCGTTCTGATAACCGCCGCCCAACAGACCGCCGAGAAGGCCGCCGTTGCCGTTGGCGTTGAGAAGACCCAAAGCGGTACCAGCGATACCGAGTCCAAGGCCGCTTCCTGCGACACCCTTGCTTGCGAATTCACCCATGGCAAATCCTCCATTCAGATTGCACGAAGCGTCGGCTCGGATTAGCCTCCTCTCCTCGTGCAAGACCAGTATCTCGCACATCAGAACGCACACGCGCACTTAATCAAAAACCCCGCCGATGTTTCCATCGACGGGGTTGTTGTTTACGGTTCAGGTACTCAGACTGCTACGAAAAAGCCACTGTCAGAGCCTAAATTGAAACCGACGCATCCTTTATCCTTGCAGTCTGCATTTCATCTTCATCGTATTCCTGTTCTTCAACAAGTTCACTTAAAAAATCAGTATTAGTCATTGGCTTACTCTGACAAGCCTTCCACAAAGCAACGATCATTCGATAAGAAACTACTGTCCCAAATACCATCGTCAGGCATAGCATTGCAATCTGCACACGTGACCCAACCCACGAATCGTATAGCGCACACAAGTATGCGATTGCAGAAAACAACGCTGCACCGCAACCGACCCAATCAACTTTAGTTCCCATGCTTGCTCGGAATCTATCCAGCATCAATTCCAATCTATCCTCACTTACGTTTTTATATAGCCGTGTCTGGCGGGAGTTAACGTTAACAAACTGTTTACTTGGCGCCATCTTTACCCTCGGGATCAATCATCCTCTGAAGCACCGACACTTCGTGATGACTAACAAATCCGCAGTGTTGGCATACGACGACAGCCATATTTAAAGCAGTCTGACTCCCCATCACCCAGCTATCCATCTTTGTTTGGATGTCTTCACGAACGTATCCTCCAAGCACAACAAAATCCTTGTTGCCGCACATCGGGCATGTGAGCTTGTCGCCGATGGCCTTCTTCAGGGCAGTCGCATTCTTATGGGTAAACTCTTTAATATCCATAGGTGGTAATCTCCTGCGAAGAGTCTACCCGATCACAGGCTACTTTTCCTTTCGCGTTTCATACGGTTAATGTCAAAGCGGCTTCCAGCTTGTCCATGCGCCACCTCTGGTAGGCGGCTTCGAGAGCCAGTGCCTCCTCATAGCGGATGCCGTACCTGTCGCCAGCAGGAGTCACGAGACGGTGCTCGATATGAGTTTTTTGAGGAGTAATAATGCGCCCCTCTTCGTCTGCAACTTCAACCTGGTCAATGATCTCAATATCCTCGTATCGATCCTCCCACTTGTCGTAGCAAAGGAGACCGTAGCGAGTTGCATCCAGTCCTTCCGAGGCGAAGGCCTCGATGACCTGTTGGGCGATCACGCCAACGTGAAGACGGGCATCGGAACCCTTCTTCTCTACAGCGTCCTTGAACCGGAACACGCGGAAGTTGACCTTGGACCACGCACGCATGAGAGAGTTATCGGGATTGCCGACAGAAGTCTTCTCGCGGGCGTCGGAGGTATTGATCGATGCAGTAGCTGCGTACACCTGAGACCAACGCAGTGATTGCGTACCGAGCGAATATGCGCCATCTTTGGCAGCACGAATGGGCGCATCAACATTCATATATTTATTGTCGGGTTCGTGCCTGAAAAACAAAGCATGCGACTCATAATCCAGCAACCTAATGCCGAAAGTCGAATTCCCGTAAAAATCAACCGGCGCATTCGCAATGCCTCGAAAGTCAATCTGCGTGCCATTAAGCCCGCCACGGATCGCCACTTTCTCTAGAGAGCTACCGTCAGAAGGTTGGCAATATGCAAAAGTGCCGGACGCATAATGCTTGAGACTGCCTACGAGCTTACCGTTATTTTTGAACTGCACAAGGCACTGAGATCCATCCCCGGAGTTCAGAGATACATACGATGAGCCAGTATCAACGTTCCCGACGGTGCCAGCACCAAGATCTATCCGCCGCGTAAGCAATCGCGTCGACTCTTTCGGCCCATACTGATCGGTGCAGAGAACTTCAAGGTCTCGAGTCTCTGGATCAAGGAACTTTCGATACCACAAACCTGACTGACCGAAAAGTCTGCAGTCATAGACATAGGGACTACACCAGAATGGACCATAGTTGTTTGTATCATCCATCTTGACAGAAGAGCCATCAATGTTTCGAAGTTGCTCTATGTCACTGACGCAGTTGATGAAGGAGTCTCGACCAGTAACCCCCAGGCACACGCGCCAAGGCCCACAAGCAGCAAATCTAGTTGCAATGAATCGATGACCATGGCAACGCCCACTTGCATTGCCAGCTAGGCCTGAGATAAACAGTGCACCAGCGCCTTTACCCATATCGGCCAAAGGATCCTTCAATTCAAGAGGATAAAGTTGCAATTGCGTGTGGTGCGAATTGCCATAAAAAGTGCAACCAAAGCAATTCAAGTCTGATCCGCCGAAGCTCCCACGGTGATCTTTGACAGTTGAGTTCGTAAGCTGATCGTAATAATCTCGCGTGTTGTCATAGAAGCGAACGTTAGGATCGTCGGAGTCAGGTCCACGCCACACAAGCCCCCAACGTGCGCCGAAGGTATAGCAGCTAAAGAAGTTGTGGCCATCGTTTCCGTTAGGCACATTCGACTGAGGGTAGGGATTACCATGTAGGTCGTTAAATCGCGGAAGATTCGGATCTTGCGTGAAGTCCATCCAAAAACTCGCCTGGCGGAAGTACCCAACTACAGCAACTCGGTCGTATACCCCCCAAGTACGAGAGCCACTGAAGATACCGATGTCCCAATCAGCACCGAGATTCGCTCTTTCTTGTTCGACCAAAGCCTGCTGTTCCGGGGTTCTATTACCCGAAGCACAAGCTTCAAGCGCTTCGTCGGAAACCGTAACATCCAAGCGGACACAGAAATCTTCAAGGACAACTCCCTCAGCCTGAATATTAATTGCCACACTTAAATGCTCATCTCCAGTTTCAACAACCGTCTGACGAGATTTGATGCGGGTCCGTAGACGCTTCGTGCCTGTTCCCTTGACAAGAATTGTCGAAACGTCGTGCCAACTCGTTGCACTCAGTGCTCCAGGGAATCGATATCCCATTCCCATACCTGCACCGAAAATTTTTTGCCCTGGCGTTACAAGTTCAAGCTCGCCTGTACAGACATAAACGCCTTTCGGGATGTAGACGTTTTTCCCTGTGGCAAAAACCGCTCTAAGAGCATCGGTATCGTCGGTAACCCCGTCGCCAACGGCACCAAAGTCCCTGACGTTCACGACATCCGCGAACCTGTCCTTCAGCATGCGCGGCTTCGTCGTGCCGTCGGCCAGCACAGGTACGAAGTCGCCAAGGCCATAAGGCGTCTCGAAGATTTGAATCTTGCCCTTGCTCTTCTTCACGAAGGCGTGGCCATGCAGGTATTCTCGATTCATATTTCCCCCTCATCATCTTTGAACCATCCAAGCGACGCTTCTGCTTCTTGTGACCAATCGTCGCTTTCAATCCTGTCCTCATACAGGAGAGCGATGCCTTGTGTTCCCGTTCCGTCGCTATCGAAGACAGTACCTGTCTTTGATCCTGTATAGGAATAGCACTGTATGAGCGATCTGCAATTTGCAAACTGTGTTGTGCATACACCGTAACCAGCGAATTTAACGATCCTCTCTGATCCAACAGGGAAAATGAAACTAGATGCGTCAGATAGGAGGCATAGCGCCCCACCACCGTACACCGTTACAAACCCAACTGATGGCAGCTTACCTCCCGTTAAACTGAAATCGAGACCAGTTGACAAGAGCTCTCCGCGTAGAATGTTGACATACCTATTTGGACTTAGTTCAGAACCATCAGGGTTAAACTTTGTACCCCTTAGATCTATCGAAGAGTTTTCTGCATTAATAGCGCTGATGGTTCCTGAATACGAATCCACCCCTTTTACCGTAACATCTGTAATGCGAACCGTTGAGTCGAAAATTCGCAAAGGAGGGATGACGGCAGGTGCTTTACCAGCCCACGGCAGTATCTGAAGCAAACGCCAAGACCCTTGCACATACTCGAATGGGTTACGAGCAACATCACCAGAGACATAGAGAATCGCTCGATAGGGTGTGCCAACCTGACGAACAGCCCACAGCGCTCTTTTCAGAGAATTGAAAGGTCGTTCTTCTGTCCCGTCACCCGCGTAGGGAGCTGACGCGTCGCAGTAAATTTTTACCGTCTCTTGAGACAAGTTCCCAAAAAACGGTTCGTTATATCGAAGAAGCTCCTCGGTAGGCTGAGGCAACGAATACTTTGAAGCCATGTCAAACTCAGCAAGATAAAACGGAACTTCATGCGAACCATCATTGAAACCGAGCAATAACTTGTTCTTAAAGAACGCCACGCTTTCAAGTTCGCCATACGATCCGCCGATAAACCATTGCCAGACAACTTCGCACTTGTCGGTATCAAAGACTAAAATAGCCTCGTGCCGAGTGGTGGGGAACGTTGTATTCGCAGATCGTGCGAAAAACAAAAGTCCTTTATACGCACCGTAAGCCTGACCAACAGGCGGTGTCCAATCTGGATACTGCCAAGCGATTTTTTTCTGTAGCCGCCATGTGGTGTCGAACACCCAAACGGCGGCATTAGCGTAGTAGTAGAACCGATCCGTATAGGAGTCATACGCCAAAGCACCACCGGCGGCGGGAACGTCGGTCAACACAATGTCTCGCTCACGCTCAAGAGTCGCTGCGTTCAAAACGACGACATTAGGGAGCGATGCGTTCATAGGCGTCACATACACCTTACCATCACAATATGTCATGGCGTTGACGTGCCATAACGCAGTGAAATCTTTAACTAGAACTTCTCCAGTTGACATTGAATAGCGGACGATCTTTTGCGCCGAATGGCTTTGCGTGCGCATACCAAAAAACACAAAGTCATCATTATCAGAACAGAAACCCTGTAGATAGAATCTGCTGTCTTGACTTTCCCATGGCACTGGATATGTAAAAGCCATTCCTAGGCTCAAGCGATCCTTAAACTGACGAGTCTTAAAAAAATTCAAATCAATAAAATCAATGGGCTCGGTCGTTCTTACGTTGCCAACGCTCAAAAACATCCCGACAATTGTCTTATTTAACTTGTAATTTCCTGACGGCACTAAGACCAATCCGCGTTTTGCTACTGCGAGCGTCGCCGCTTCAAACGCCTTGGTGTCATCGGTGACACCATCCCCCTTAGCGCCGAAGTCCTTCACATTGACGACATCAGCGAACCGTTCACCAAGCGTTCTCAGCTCAGTCGAGCCCTTTGTCTTGACGAACCTATTTGAGATGTCCTGCCCGTGGTGCCCAGGATCGCCGTAGCCGCCGACGGCAAAGAACCCGTCAAACGGATACTTCTCCACGTCGTCGAGCGTGTCGACCACGTGCGGAATGTCCCACGAGTAGATGAAAATGTTCTGCTTGATCTCTTCGCATATCTGAGCGAACTTCTTCGCTTCTTCGGCAGATTTTGCCGCGGATTTCGCTGCATTGAAAAGATTGTCAAGAAACTCGCTGACAGTAAGATTTGATGTAGGCGGGAGAGAAATAGTACGTCCAATCAACTCAACTAACTGCTGAATCTGCACGACAATTCGATCAAGAGATTCGTTGATAATCTCCGGCGGGAAACGTGAGAAGTTGGTCAGTTGCATATTCTGCGTGTAAGCAACAGCCGACCCAATCACGACAACTTGTCCCGAAGAGATCGGAGAGTTCAGAACGACAGTGCCACCAGGCACCGCGTCCTGATCTGCATTCATCTTTACCGAGTAATCTCTTCCATAGACCAACGCCGTTGACGACACATTCGGATCGGTCGACGCGGCAACGAAAACATCTGTCGGATCAAAGATTTTGAAGCCAAAAGGAAGGTTTGTCGCCCCCTCTGCCGTGAACGGCCCGGCCAGTCTTTTCACATACTCAATCATAGAAAAAGGCCCCCATATGATGAGAGCCAGTTTCGTGCGAAAAGAACGGCACACGCGCACAAAAAACCCCGCATAAGCGGGGCTAAAAAGGTTATTGGAAAACTCTACTTAGGCTCGAACGAGGAAAGCCCAAGCTTCGTATCCATAGTCGCTCGCGATCATCAACTTACCTGATCGGTAATGACGATAAGATCGACAATAAACCCAACGGTATCCCACAGGCGCAGGACCGTGTTTGATTGGACTTAACATAATGTTGCCAATCCTTTCCTGGGCAGCGAGAACCTTGACGACGCCTTTCATTAGCTATACACTAACAGGCGCTGAAAATATGCAAGGAGGGAGTCCACCCAGGTTATCTCCCTACCGGGCGCTAAGAACTGGTACTTCTTAGCGCCCTTCTTCTTTTAGGGCCTTCAGTCTCACCACTGCAGCAGGCCTTGAAACCTTAAACCTATGCATGATCTGCTCTGGCGTAGTTAGACCTTCACGCTTAATCACGCTATACGGCATCAGGAATTCGGCCGCAAACGTATTCGCTTGCCATTCAGAATCTTCCTCGTAAGAATGAGGCAATTCATTAGCTGTAGCTCGTCCAATCACACGCCGGTGATTCAAAAAGAAATGGCCAAACTCATGCCAGAAGGTAAATCTACTTCTACGCCCCGTTCCACGGCACAGAGCTTTGTAGTCTGAATCTCTGAGCAATATGCACCGTTTTTCTGGATCATATCCAGCCTCAAACCCACCGGGCAATTCAGAAGCATTGTCAGGAACGATCAATAACTTTAAGTCATTGATCATGCCGTCTAAAAACTCTTCCATGCTTTTGAAGTTCTGCCCTTGTAGCGTATGCCTTAGCGCTTCAGCAATAGTACGGATTTGTTGCACCGTAGCACGCGGAACTCTGAATCCACGAAGACTCATAGACCTCCTTTCTGGATCTTCGACAACATGTCTGAAAGCTCATCAATTTGTTTAGCGGTCAATTCCGTTCTTGCGAAACCGGCGACCAAAAACTGTTGCGCCGGGGTGAGGCCCTCAATGGATACCTGCTCATTGGAAACATCAGCAGCCTCCTGCAGATTAGACACTTCCACGCCCAAAGACCGGAAATACGCAACCACCTTTGCCACAAAAGACTCTGGGATTTTTTTGTTCCCCACCTCTGTCGCACTGAGAAACGACGGAGCAACGCTCAGAGCCTCTGCCATAGTGAGCATGGTGATGCCCGCATCAATTCTGGCTTTACGGACCAGTTTTCCATACTCTGTTAATTTCATCTTTTTCTCCTACCGAAACGGAGATTCAATTTCTCCGCTTCGGTGAAACTATATCACAAATCAGGATTCGTCGCCATCTTCGGCATGCGTGTAGGCTGAAGCTTTGTCGGAGCCCACCAATACTCTTGCCCCGTATTCTTCAAGCCCCATGCCTCCATGCGGGCCGTATAGCCAGGAGAACAGAACTCCATCAGATCGTTATAGATCGCACGATCGAATACTGCCTTCGTATACCAAAGATTGACAAAAGGCATATGCCCTCTTGCGAGACGTAAGGCTTTAGCGCCAACTTTGGTCTCTTTGTCATCACTATAAATCCCACTGCTACCTAACGCTGCGATAACATCAAAGGTATCTAAGACAGTACCAACAACAGGCCCCAAAAATTTCAAGAAATTCTGCGAACCATAGGCGTTTTGTCCATCAACGCCAGCAATGATAAGATCCGAAATAAACGACAAACCGCCCCCAGTGGACAACGCTTGCCACCAGAAATCATCGTCGGTCATATCCTGCACATCTCGCCCTGCAATCAGTTGTTTTAGCTGAACGGATATTGCTGCCGCAACAGTAGAACCAACCACAATTGAAGCTGCATACTTGACGCTACTTGCTTTTCCACGCATTTGCGACAAGTCTGACATTCGTTCTAAATGTCTAAGCACAAAACCAATCGGGAATGACTTAAATAGCAAAAGCGAGCGCACAACCTCACCTCCAAAGGTTCCGCGTTCACCTGCGATATTCGATAATGCACGTGTTCTAAGATCAGGAGCAAGCGATGCTAGACCTGACTCATCCCTTAAAAAGGCCACATAGGTTGAAACTGCATGATCCACATCACGTTGAGTAAACGGATTGGCGACATCAGGGCTAAGACCGTCTGGATCAATCCCATTTAATTTGTCTAAATCCACTTCACGAATATCTTGCCGCGTAAGAACACTGGCTCCGTTTTGAGCTTTGTACGGTTTAGCGGCCTGCCAAAGTCTCCAGTCTCGTTCCGTCACACCTAAACGCTCTAACTGACGTTTCTGAAACGGCTCTAATCCATTCCAATCCCACTGTCTCACCAAGGCCATCGTGCCCATCATGTTGATCATAGATGCCTGACGTACGCCGTTGGTCCACTGGTCAAGAAGGCTTAACTTCATCATCGTGTTGGCCAACATACCTGTCCATCCCTGACCAACGTTATTTTGTCCAAATCGATCTAGGTTTGAAGCTAAAGCGTCTGCCATTAAGCCTGCACGTTTAGCAATGTCTTTTGATTCGCTTCCCCAAGCTTTACATAAGTTGGCTGTCGCACGAAGTAACGGGGTCTTATTAAGGCGAGATGTCACAAAATAGGAAACAACATCCGGTAAGGAGTTAATGAAAGTGCTTTGCAATTTGCCAACAACTTCTAAATTCCTAACACCCCCCATGAGACTGGCAACAAAGGCTCTATCAGGCCTAACCATGCTAGCTTCACCGTTCAACACAGACCACGCAGAGTCATAGAACCTACTCGACAGGCCAATCTTCCAAGTTTTCTTGGGTGCTAAAACGCCTTGCATTCGTCCATTCATCTGGTCAGCTTCGGCCTGACACATGCGCTTGACGCCCAGGTTCATGTTGTTCGGGTTCGGGCCCATCATTTCTAGCAGCGCGGCGTCCTTGGCAGTACGGCGCAGGGAGCCGAGCATATTCCCAAAGAAGGAACCATGACCGAACATCTCCTGATATTCGATGAACGACTCGGCATCCTTGAAGTGAATCGACCTGTGCAGATCTCCACGATTGGCCCTGCTCGCGCCGTCACCGAAACCCTCGCCAGCCACAGCCGAAATCTCGAAGTTTTCCGCGCCGTTCTGAACAATGGTGTCGTAGGCTTTTGAAAGTATCTGGACGATATCCTCATCGGACATCTTTTCGCCGTTCAAGTCCACATATCGATCCTTGTCAATTCGATCAAAGACATACGAAACCCACGCCTTTTGGTTGTCTCCGTATGGGTTGACATCATTGAACGTGTAGCCAAACTGATGCAGAAATCGTTGAAAGGCGCTATCCCCCTTCAAAATTTCATGCGCCTGCCGCATTCTCGCGTCGTCATGCGTCTGTGGAACGTAATGTTCGATCTTGCCTAGATTTCCGCCGGCGGCATTGAATCGGTCGACGGCGGAATCAGACATAGACACCCAGACACCGGCAACCTCCTTGGCCATCTTGGAACCCGTATCCTGACCGTAGACCTCTCGCACAACGTCACGAGCAAAGCTCTTGTCTTCCATCAGGCCGAGGATGCCCTTCTGCTTTCCTTCCAGAGCCACCAGAAAGTCAGACGCCACTTCCGACTGAGTCGCCTGTACATAGCGGTCAACTTCCTGCAGGACTTGCGCGCCCGCCGAGAAGCCGTGGTAGCCACGCTTGCGTGCAGTGGCCATACTCTTCTCAATGCGGGCCTGCGCGAGCACAGTCAAGCGAGCACGCTGTTTGATCTTCAACGCCTCTGCCATCATCGCCTCTTGGACTTCCTTGACAGCCATATCTACTCGCGCCTGTTTAGACATAGCATCCCAAGCCACCGGATCCTTAAGACGAAGCGCCGCCATTCTCGCCCGCACCTGTGCCAACAAATCTGATGCTTCTGTTGGCGTAATCTTTTTCCCGAGAGAAAGTTGTACGCGTTCGACGCACTCTTTGCGCATCTGCTTTTTACGAAAGTCCGTCATTTTTAAATCCCATTGTTGATAAGTGCACAGGCAACCGCAGTCGTAACGCCTTCCTTCGCCGTTTTCTCAAGCTCAGCCGCTCGAGCATCTTCACGAGCGATCAGTTCTGCTGCGCTAATCGATGCGGGATCCCCATTGGCGTCCACAAGCGGGATCACCATGTCGGGAGAATCTTCTAGCACGATGAGCGCTTGGTCAGTGAGCGCCTTCAGGTCGGCGTCTTCGGCAGAGGTGCGAAC
>ERZ773209.375-NODE-375-length-32308-cov-5.831861_pt1 | contig 32308 bp, 31 predicted proteins | sample MGYA00511109_ERZ773209 | MGnify/ENA primary metagenome ERZ773209 (study PRJEB29015, sample SAMEA2737786) | human gut metagenome | biome: human gut; feature: human-associated habitat; material: faeces | place: China | collected 2012 ...
AATCTCTTCCGCTGTGCGGCTTTTTACGGTTGTAGAATCGGGGCTGCCGTTAGGCGTTTTGCTTTTGCTCGTCCGGCAATCCACGGGAAAGCCAGGTAGCTGCTAAGTCCAATGCTGCATACAAGGACGGTCGCTTGGCAGTTCGGAGACTTTTGTTTTCATCGGTGGACAAATCATAGACCTGTAATTCGCTGGCAATCGGAATGACACCGCTGGTATCTTTCTTGGTGACACGAATCATAATGACGTGCGGCTCGCACATATAGCCATAGTAAAAGCAATCGCCGGAACGTACCAACGGATAGCCTTTGTAAAAGAGAAAGTTTTGCTCCACGATACCCATCCTTTCTTTGTGTAACTTGGTTTGTGTCTGTTGTTTGGGCGGAGAACTTACTGCCACGAGGTCTGGAAGTCTTCATCTGTATCGAAGATGTCGAGATTATGCCGCAGGGCATCCAGATAAGAAGCCCGACACTGGAAGCTTAGTTCACCGTTTACAGTGATATAGCAATTGAAGTCGTCGATTTGATAGAATGCAACGGTACGGTCTTCGCTGCCATCAGAAGTCTTGTAGTGGATTTCTGCATCCGGTGTTCCGGTTGGAGCATCGCCCAAAACCACTTCTTCCGCAGTGGTTTGCAGCAGGAAAGCATAGAATTGCCGATAGCGTTCGGTGTCAATTTCCGACTTGCCATCTCTGGTGATGGAAGCAGTGTCCTTATCTGTACCGCTGTTTTCAAATGTGGTTTTCTTGCCGTCTACGGTAACATCCAGTTCGCTGATGTCCCAAACATAAGTGGTGAAAATCAGCTTGGAAGCCAGACTAGTCGGGGTAATGGTTGCCCACGGGCACTTATCCGCAGCAATCGCATAAATCACATTGCCATCATCCAGCTGTACCGGATAATAAGTAGTTGCAGTGGAAGTGGTTGCGGTACTGTCATCGGTAGAAATGTCGTCAGCTTCGGTGACGAGGTCGCCGATTTTCAGGGTGTAAGTCGTGCCGCCTTCGCATTCCAGCGTCAGAGTTGCGAACGGGTCAGAAATGCCATAGTCCTCCAAATCCTGTTCACTCGGACGGACAGCCAGAATCTTGCTGGCAGACAAGCCAAACAATCCCTCAATGACATCCTTAGACCGTTCTACGCTCAAATAAGCGGAAATCGGGGAGGTCATCTTGTGGGTGGACTGGGTGTTGCCGCTTTCGCCATCATTGCTGGTGTCCCGATGTTCGAGGACAATCGGCGTATCGAGGTCTTTCCGTTCGATGGTAACGGTGTTGATGGTTGGCATATTGTCATCATCCGGCTTTTCCAGCACGGTTGTAGCCAAAAAGTCAGTGTCTGCCTTGCTGAAGTTTGCCAGCAGGGAAGTCTTAACGGCATAAACCGTATCACTGTCCGTCAGAGCGAAATAGTTGCAGCTTGCACCGGAAACGCTGCCGCCGATGCGGAACGCAAAGGTCGTTCCATCATCGAACTGCATGCTGACTTGTGTGGCATCCTTGCCCAGCCCGAACTTGTCGAGGTCGGTTGCGTGTTCTTCCACACACTGGTCAGCCTGTAGGCTGGCGGTGTTGTTGGCAAGTGTTCCAAGCAGGGATTCATTGGTGGGAATATCCTCCCAGCCAGAAATGCGGAACGTTGCCGATTCGGTTTCTGTAGTCGTAGCAGTCGCATCGGTGGAATCCGTTGCATCCGTTGCGGTGGTCGTCTTTTCTTCCTTGACCCGAACTACTTCATAGCTGCCAGTTGCATTGGTGACAGAGATCTGTTTCACGTTATCTGCGGATTCGTCCGAGAGCGTCAGTGCTGCAAGGTCTTCTGCGGATTGTGTGGTAGCAGCAGTGGCATCACTGCTGCTGTCCTCCTTGCCAGACGGACGGGTCAGCAAGACAACACTGCCAGCCAGCAGTACCACAACGGCAGCCCCGCAAATCACACCAATCATTCGTTTTTGCATAGGTCACGCCATCCTTTCTGCAATTAGCGGCTCTTTCTGCGTGCCCAGATGACAATTCCAATCACAATCGTAATTGCCGGGAAGACAACCAGAACGACTGTGGTGAGCAACTTCATCTGAGAAGCAGTTGTATTCATCGAAGTGATGTTCATATCCTTTGCAGTGATGACGATGTTGTCAGATTTTCCGCAAATGGTGTTCAGTGCACTGATGAAGTAATCCGCATTGTTATAGGAGGTATCCTGTGCAACGTAGTAATCGAAGTAACCCATCGAACCGATGACCATGACATCACTTTCAATTTGACCATTATCCTGTGCGACCTGATTCTGAGAGAATGCCATGACAGAATAACTGCTGCGGTCAGCATTGGCAGCATCAAAGGTTGTAGTCGTGGTAGTTTCTTCCGTGGTTTCCTCGGTTGCTTCGGTGGTGGTAACGCCGTTCTGTGCATCCCAGGCAGCCTCTGCCCGTTCCGAGTTGCTATCGAGATTCAGCGGAACGCAGTAAGCAGAATCTGCGGTATCCAGCAGGTCGGTAACCACTCTGCCATTGTTGGCATCTCTGGTGAGAATCGGACGGGAAACCGGAGCGATAATTGGCAGGGAAGTGTTAGAAAGTCCGCTGCTGTAGTCGCTGCTGGTCTGGTTGACAATTGGAGCATACATTCTCTGATTGCCGGCAACGAGCAAGGTAACTGCCTGCTGGGTGCTGGAGTTGTCGTCAATGACATAGCTGTTATCGACCACAATGTTCCAATCCTTCAGGAATGCGTCCAGATTTGGGGTATTGCCCTGTGTAAAGTCGGCGATGTAGAGTAACCGTTTGCCGAGGTTGCCGTCATTGTGCAGGAACGTTTCCAGCTTGTCGATGGCATCGACGGTGAGGTCGTTGACCGGAGCTGGCAGCACCAGCAAATCATAGTCATCCGGAGAAATGGTATCGGTGACCATATCCAGCTGTGTAACATCATAGCCGTTGTCGTCCAGCAGCGTGCTCAGAACCTTGGCAGCATACTGGTTGCCCTGTGTCGGGCTGTAGATGGTGTTGCCGTTGGAAGTGCCGATAAAGCCAACTCGCTGCGGGTTTGCATCGGTAACATTCATGATGGCGTTGGTGAGGGACTGTTCGCCCTTGAATGCGGTGATGCATTCGGACAGGGAAACTTGTCCATAATAATAATACTGCAACTTGTCCTGATCCATGTCAAAGAAGTCAGACAGTGGGAATACCTTTACACGGTCGCCGCTGCAAACAATGACATTATCAGAACTAATCGTACCGCTGTACTTGCTCTGATACTTTGAGAGAATATCCGGATCTTTGGTGGTATCGAAGTAAGTTACTTCGATTTCACTGGAATAGCCCTGATATTTTTTCAGCAGTTCCGTCACCATTTTCAGATAGGAGTCCTTTTCCAAGGTGCTTTCCTCGCTGGAAACGGCAATTTCAACGGGTTCGGTGAGGTTTTTGATATAGTCAATGGTTTCATCCGAAACTTCGTACAAGTTGGATGATGTCAGGTCGATTTTGGCGTTCGGATATCGTTCCACCAATAATCCGACAACGACATTCACTAAAACCACGATTGCTGTGACAATGACAGTAATGGCAAACGCAATACCGCCGTATTTCATCTTCTTTTTCCGCTGCCTTTGTTTGATCAGCTTTGCATCCTGTTGTTCCATAATCGTTTTCAGCCTCCTTCTTACCGCCAACGTCTGGTTTCAAATACTCGGACGGTAAAGAAATTAAACAGAACCGCCGTGCTGATATAGAGCAGAACGCTGGACAGGTTAAACAGTCCATAAGTAAAGTCATAAATGCGGCTGAAGAATGAAACCGATTCCATCGCATTGCCGAGCCAGCCCACAAGGGTGCTGAGGACGGTGCTTTTGCTGGAAAGAGAATCGGCACTGCTGGAAACTGTTCCGCTCAGGTAGTCAATCATATAGAGGACAACCAGAGAAACGATGCCCAAAACATAGGCGATGAACTGGTTTGCTGTGAATGCAGACAAAAACAGGGTGATTGCCATGAACGCTGCTCCCATGAGGAAGAGGGCGATAAAATTGGAAAAAACAATTGACCATGCAACCGTGCCGAAGAAGCTCAGCAGGATGGCATAGACAAAGACAATGGCAATGCCCATTGCATAGACGGTCAGGGCGGCAAAATACTTGCCGAGGACAATGCCGCCGAGGGAAACCGGTGCGGTCAAGAGTCCTTGGTCGGTTTTCTGTGCACGTTCTTCTGAAAGCAGACGCATCGTCAGCAGCGGCAGAATCAAAACCATGACCAACCGCATCCATGCAAAATAGTTACTCATATCTGTCCGGGCATAGTTCAGACAGAACAGCCAGAACAGAACACCCGATCCCAGATAGAATACCGTCAGAAAGACCGGGCCGATGGCGGAGTTGAAGAAAGATCCCAACTCTCTCCGATAAATCGCTCCCATGTTACTTTGCCTCCTCTTGTTTGGTGTCGGGTTGTTTTGCTGCCGGAGCAGGTTTTTTCGGTGCAGCATCCGGCTTGGTGGTTGCTTGTTCCGGTGTCCATTCGCCCATGGTCACCTTGAGGAAGATGTCCTCCAGTGTCAGCAGACCACTTTCCATGCGGTAGATGTTCCAGCCGTGTTCCTGTGCAACGGCATTGACTGCCTTTCGCAGGTCGGCGTTGTTCTTCGGTTCGATTTCGTAATCGAACAAGCCTGCTTCGAGCTGTGTGGACTGCTGTACCTTTGCCACGCCTGGAATGGCACGCAGAGCCTGTAACACGTCTGCTTCTGCACCATCCAGCCGTACCTTGAGGCGGTGGTTCTGGGACATGGACTGTGCGAGGGTGTCAATTGCACCATCTGCCATCAGTTTGCCCTTGTTGATGATGATGACCCGGTCACAGACTGCCTGAATTTCCGACAGGATGTGGGAAGAGAGAATAACCGTGTGTCGTTTTCCGAGCCGCTTAATCAGGTTTCGGATTTCCATCATTTGTTTTGGGTCAAGACCAACGGTTGGTTCATCGAGAATCAGGATGGGCGGATTGCCAACGAGAGCCTGTGCCAGACCGACACGCTGCCGGTAACCTTTGGACAGATTCTTGATGATGCGGTCTTGCACATCACTGATTTTGCAGAGGTTGCAGATTTCAGTGAGGTGTGCTTTGCGGGGGAGTTTGCACTTTTTCAGGTCATAGACGAACCGCAGGTAGCCCATAACGGTCATTTCCTGATAGAGTGGCGGCAGTTCCGGCAGGTAGCCGATTTCCCGTTTTGCCTGGATGGGATTGTCCAGAATGTTGATGTCGTTAATCAAAGCTTCTCCGGAGGAAGAGCTGATGTAACCGGTCAACATGTTCATTGTGGTGGATTTTCCGGCACCGTTCGGCCCTAAAAAGCCCACAATTTCACCATCTTGTACGGTGAAGCTGATGTCATCGACTGCAAGGTGACTGCCGTAACGCTTGGTCAGATGATTTACCGTAATCATGCGAAAAGAAGACCTCCCTATTTTGATGCAGCTGCAAGGGGATTGCAGCTGTTTTTCATTTAGAGTCGGCAAAAAAGGAGCAAGGGTGCATCCCCAGCCCCTTTTTCAACCAACTCCCGAATGATTATAGTCAGATATTGTGAAAATGCTGTGATAATCTTACGAAAGGCGGTTTATACCGTCCTGAACCCGCTTGAGGGTTTCGTCTTTGCCCAAAATGGCACAGAGTTCAATGCCGCCGCCCGGTGTAAACGGCTTGCCGGAGAGGGCAGTCCGCAACGGCCAGAGCATCCAGCCATTCTTCACGCCGAGTTCGCCGATTCTTGCGAAAACAGCAGCATGAATGCTGTCTACTGTCCAATCAGAAATGCCTTCCAGAACCGGCAAGATTTCCGTGAGGGCTTCCTTGGCGGTTTCCGGTGTGGTTTTCATCTTCTTGTGGCGATACAGTTCTACGTCATAATCCGGCAGGGCATCAATAAAGTCTACCTGTTCCGGAATGTCGGTGAACAGTTCCGTTCTTGGCTGCAAAACGTGGCAGAGCAGCTGTAAGTCTGCGGTTTCGCTGTGAACCACCTGACGGATGTACGGAATGGCTTTTTCTGCAAAAGCTTCCGGTGTCATCTTGCGGATATATTCGCCGTTGATGGCTTTCAGCTTAACCGGGTCAAACAGTGCCGGAGATTTGCTGATACCGGAGATTTCAAACGCCTGAATCAGTTCGTCCATGGTGAAGATTTCCTGTTCGCCAGTCGGTGCCCAGCCCAGCAAAGCAATAAAGTTAATGATGGCTTCCGGCAGATAGCCCTTTTCGAGCAGGTCTTGGAAGGAGGCATCCCCGTTCCGCTTGGAAAGCTTGTGGGTCTTGTCCTTCATGACTGGAGAGCAGTGAATATAAACCGGAACATCCCAGCCGAATGCCTGATAGAGCAGGTTATACTTCGGAGCAGAGGAAAGATATTCGTTACCACGGATGACGTGTGTAATGCCCATCAGGTGGTCGTCTACAACATTTGCGAAGTTGTAGGTCGGCATGCCATCGGTCTTGATCAGGATCTGGTCATCGAGGGTGCTGTTTTCTACAGTAATATCGCCATAAACTTCATCGTGGAACGTCGTTGTACCATCGAGCGGCATCTTCTGGCGGATAACATACGGAACACCAGCGTCCAGCTTTTCCTGAATTTCTTCCGGTGTCAGATTCCGGCAGTGCCGGTCATACATCGGGGCGATGTGAGAAGCTTCCTGAATCTTCCGGACTTCTTCGAGCCGTTCCTTGCCGCAGAAGCAGTAGTAAGCGTGACCGCTCTTGACCAGCTGTTCTGCATAGCCCTTGAACATGCCCATCCGTTCAGACTGCACATAAGGGCCAACTGGGCCGCCGATATCCGGGCCTTCGTCCCACTTCAAGCCAGCAATGCGGAGGGTGTTATAGATAATATCAACCGCCCCTTCGACATACCGTTCCTGGTCGGTATCTTCGATTCGGAGAATAAAGTCGCCGTCATATTTTTTTGCCAGCAGATAGGCATACAGAGCGGTTCTCAGGTTACCGATGTGCATATAGCCAGTCGGGCTTGGTGCAAACCGTGTTCTGACACGTTTTTCCATGAGAAAAAAACTTCCTTTCGTTTGATAAATATAGGTATAATGATAATGTGGGGGAGTACTGGGCTTTACTGCTTGCAGGCAGCTTGTACGGTGCGGATGTTGTCCGCAATGGCAGCTTTCAGCTCGTCCAGACCGGAGAACTTTTGTTCTTTCCGCAGAAAGTCCAGCAGTTCGATTCGGCAGAATTGCCCGTATAAATCCCCTTGAAAGCCTAATAAGTGGGTTTCCGCAACTGGAATGCAGGCATTGGAAACCGTTGGCTTTGTACCGATGTTGGTCACGCCGTTCCAGACGCTGCCGTCTTTCAAATAGACCTTTGCCCGATAAACGCCATAGAGTGGCACAAGTTGTTCCGGAGCAAAGGAAAGATTGATGGTCGGGAACTGAATGGTTCTGCCGAGGGCAGCCCCATGCTGAATGATGCCGGAAATTTGATAGGGTGTGCCGAGCAGGCGGTTTGCCTGCTGGATTTTGCCATCTAACAGCAGCTGTCGAATCCGGCTGGAGGAAATGACCGCTCCATCCTGTTCCACAGCGTCAATCAGTTCTACCGTAAAGCCAAAGGTTTCGCCGAACGCTGCCAAGTCGGCAACGCCCCATGCAGCCCGGTTGCCAAATCGAAAATCCCTGCCGCAAAAGAGCTTTTTTGCGTGCATCTGGTCGTGGAGATAGACCCGACAGAAGGTTTCACCGTCCATCGCTGCAATCTCCGGAAACGGCGGGCTGACAACGGTCTGAATCCCAGCAGCCGTTAAAAGCTGCTGTTTGGTGTCGTCCGGATAGAGATAGCGGAGCGGTTCACCCCGTTTGATGCGGACAGAAGTGGTCTGCATCGTAAAAGCAGCCGGCGTCAAACCGTCTGCCTGACAGGCAACGGCTGCCGCTAAGACGGCACGATGTCCGATGTGAACACCGTCAAATAAGCCCAGTGCCACGGCGGAAGCAGGTTGGAGCATGGGAAAACCTCTTTTCGTTGGGAATTTCAAAAAATGGGGGAATGCGAATCAGAATCGTTTTCCAATTCGCAATTCCTGTTGGGTGCGGTCGGCAAGTGCCGTTCCTAAGAACGTACCCGTTGCCCCGTAGACGGTATAGATGTCCTGGTCAGGCTGGAGATCTCGCAGCCGATTTAAATCTAATTTGACTCCGTTGCAGAACATCCGTTCCTGTGCGGCATTGAGTCGCAAGTTCGGATAGGATGAAAACAGCGAATCCGTCGGGAGCAGGTGTTCTTCGAGTGTGCCGTCTGCCATTGCAGCGGCAACCTGCTCAAAGGTCAGGCAGTTTTGCAACAGATAGCCGCAGGCAGCTGTTCGGGTCAGAGCAGTCATCACCGCATCGCCGCCGAGCCGCTGCCCAATATCAGAGAGCAGTGTCCGGATATACGTTCCTTTTCCGCAGGAAACCGTCAGTGTTGCAGTCTGTTGCGTTTCGTCAAAAGCGTCCAGCGTAATAGCATCAATGTGCACAGTACGGGTGGGACGTTCGACCGTTTCGCCCTTTCGTGCGAGTTCATACAGCCGTTTTCCGTTGACGGAAACCGCAGAATACATGGGTGGCAGCTGGGTAATATCGCCGAGAAACTCCGGCAGTATGGCACGAAGTGCTGCTTCTGTGACGTGCTGTTCCGGATAGTCCTGCACAGGCTTTCCCCAGATGTCGAGGGTGTCGGTCGCCTTGCCAAAAACAACGGTTGCCTGATAGGTCTTGTCCTGATTCGGCAGGATGTCGCAGGCTTTTGTTGCAGTTCCGACCAAAATTGGCAGTACGCCCGTTGCCATTGGGTCGAGTGTTCCTGTGTGTCCGAGCCGTTTCATATGCAGAATGCCACGCAGCTTTCCGATGACATCGAACGAGGTAAAATCCTGCGGTTTATTCATACAGAGAATGCCGTTCATGATTCCGCCAAGCTCCTCTCTACTGCTGTTTGCAGCTGTTGCATGACGGATTCTGCTGTACCTTCAATGAGGCAGCCGGCAGCCTTGATGTGACCACCACCGCCAAATTCCTTGCAGATGGCAGCAACATCCACAGTACGAGCGGAACGCATGGAAACCTTAAAGACATTGGGGTCTCGTTCCTTGAGGGTAATGCCGACTTCTGCTCCTTCGACCTGTAGCGGAAATCTTGCCAGACCATCGAGGTCGAGCGGGTCTAGACTATACTGTTCCATGAATGCCAGTGTGATGCAAATCATCACACATTTTCCGTTGCAGCTGGTATGCAGCTGGTCGATGAGTTTTTGTTCCACTCGCAGTCTGCCCATACTTTTGACAGCAAACATCGCCCGATTGATCCACGCATAGTGGATTTCTGGGAACTGTTCCATGAGGTCGGCAACGATTCGCAGCGTGTGCGGGGTTACGTTGTCGAACTGGAAACAGCCCGTATCGGTTGCCATGCCCGTATACAAGCAGGTGGCAATCTGGGGCGTGAGTTTCACAGGCAGTTCCTTTGCAATCGCATAGACGATTTCGCAGGCAGCAGCTGCTTTGGGATACAGACAGCATGCCTTTGCAAAGGAGCGGTGCATGATGTGGTGGTCAATCGCAAGGGCAACTCGTCCGCCATAGGGTTCGTCCAAGTCGCCGAGCAATTTGCGGTCTGCGACATCGACCGAAAGAATGACAGCAGCGTCTTCGTCAACGGTATCCGGTGTTTCTTCAACTGTCAGAAAGGCATAGCGTTCCGGAATCGGGTCACTGCACCGTACCACCGCATGACAGCCCATCTGACGGAGCAGGGCAGCGAGTGCATAACCGCTGCCGATGCAGTCGCCGTCCGGACTTTGATGGATGAGGATCATGGCTTGCTGGATGGTTTGCAGCTGGGCAGCTGTTTCTGCAATGTTCATATCTTACTCCTCAATGTCCTCTAAATGCAGGTCATGCAATTTCTGATTGATTTCTGCACTGTGTTCAATGGAGTGGTCTGCAATGAAGTGCAGAGCCGGAGATTTCCGCAGCTTGAGGCGATGAAACAGTTCTCGCCGCAGGAATCCGGTCGCACTGACCAGACCGATGCAGGAGGTTTTCGCCGTTTCGATGCCAGATAAGCTGGAAACATAGACTTTACAGTTCGACATATCGTTAGACAATTCCACCCGAACAATGGTCAAAAGGGGGTCGATACGGGGGTCTTTGAGTTCCCGCAGCAGGGCGGTGAGTTCTCGCAGGATGTCTTCTTCTGTCCGACTGGTTTTATAGTTTGCCATAAGAAAATGCCTCCTTTTTTCAAATCAGGGGCGGAGAAATGCAGCGAATGCCGCTGCATTTCCAAGCCGGATGGAATGAATGTTCTCTGAATTAGTCCTGATATTCTTCCATGATGAAGGCTTCAAAGATGTCGCCTTCCTTGAAGTCCCGGAACTTTTCGAGCGTAATACCGCATTCGTAGCTTTCGGTAACTTCCTTTACGTCATCCTTGAACCGCTTCAGGCTGGACATTTTATCTTCTGCAATGACAATGCCATCCCGAACGACACGAATCTGGCACTGTCTGGTAACTTTACCGCTGAGGACATACGCACCGGCAACCGCACCAACGCTGGAGATTTTATAGACATGACGCACTTCAATCCGACCCATAACAACTTCCCGGAACTTCGGAGCAAGCATGCCCTTCATAGCAGTTTCCACGTCTTCGATGGCATCGTAAATAACCCGATAGGTACGGATTTCGACATGGTCACGGGCAGCAGTTTCTTCTGCCAGCGGGTCAGGACGCACATTGAAGCCGATGATAATGGCATTGGATGCATCCGCCAGCATGACATCGCTTTCGTTGATTGCACCAACGCCGCCGTGGATGACCCGAACCCGAACTTCATCGTTCTGGATTTTTTCGAGGGACTGCTTCACCGCTTCTACAGAACCTTGTACGTCAGCCTTGACGATAATAGCGAGTTCTTTCATTTCGCCCTCTGCGATCTGGCTGAAGAGGTTGTCGAGCGTTACCTTCTGGTATTCGCTGAACTTTGCCTGCTTTGCTTCATGCTTCCGCTGTTCTACGAGGGTCTTTGCCAGACGTTCATCTTCTACAACGTCAAAGACATCGCCAGCAGCCGGAACTTCTGCCAGACCGGTGATTTCAACCGGAACAGACGGGCCAGCTTCGTGAACAACTGCACCCTTGTCGTTGGTCATGACACGAACCTTTCCGACACTCGTTCCGGCAAGAATAACATCGCCGGTGTGCAGTGTCCCGTTCTGAACCAACAGGGTTGCAACTGGACCTCTGCCCTTATCCAACCGGGCTTCGATGACAGTACCCTTTGCACGGCGGTTCGGGTTTGCCTTGAGTTCCTGCATTTCTGCAATCAGCAGCACGTCTTCGAGCAGTTCGTCAATGCCTTCGCCAGTTTTTGCAGAAACCGGAACGCACATAACATCGCCACCCCAGTCTTCGCAAACCAAATCATACTTGGTGAGTTCTTCCTTAACCCGGTCTGGATTTGCTCCTTCTTTATCCATCTTGTTGATGGCAACAATCAAGGAAACACCAGCAGCCTTTGCATGGTTGATGGATTCTACGGTCTGCGGCATGATACCGTCATCGGCAGCGACAACCAGAATGGCAATATCTGTGATATTTGCCCCTCTTGCACGCATTGCGGTGAACGCTTCGTGTCCCGGTGTATCGAGGAAGGTAATTTCCTTGCCGTTGCAAGTGACCTGATATGCACCGATGTGCTGGGTGATACCGCCGGCTTCGCCTGCGGCGATGTTGGCGTGACGGATGTAGTCCAGAATGGAAGTTTTCCCGTGGTCAACGTGACCCATAACAACGACAACCGGAGAGCGTTCTTCGGTGTTATCGGATTCGTCCTCTTCTTCAATCAGACGTTCTTCGATGGTAACGATGACTTCCTTTTCTACCTTTGCACCCAGTTCTTCTGCAACCAGACAAGCGGTGTCGAAGTCGATTTCCTCATTGATGGATGCCATAACACCCAAGCCCATCAGCTTTTTGATGACTTCCGTTGCAGTCACTTTCAAGCGGCTTGCGAGTTCGCTGACCACGATGGATTCCGGAATCCGAACCTTGAGCTGTTGTTTTCTTGCCTTTTCGAGTTCCAGACGGCGAAGACGATCCTGTTCGGTTTCCCGCTTATTGGAATACTTCTGCTTGTTCCGCTGAGCAGACTTCTGGTTGATTTTTTGCTTTTTGGTGGAATAATTATCCTTGCTGTACTTGCCAGCCGGAGCAATCTGTTCATACCGCTGGTTATACTTATCCAAATCCACATAAGAGCCACGGGTATCAACGGTACGCCGCTTTTCTGTTGTAGTAGCGGTATCGGAAGACAGTTCCACTTCTACATGCAGCCGTTCGCCCCGCTTTTGTGCCTGCGGCTGCTGTTTCTGCTTTTTCTTGTGGTGTTCCGGATGGTTGTTGTTGTTATTCGGCTGGCTGGCTGGATTGGCAGCAGCTACCTGCTTTTTCGGCTGAGCGGCAGCCTGCGGCTGATTCTTCTGATTGGATGCAGCCGGCTGTGGCTTCTTTGCAGCGGAATTGCTGTTATTGGAATTGCCATTGCCATTGTTATTGTTGGCATGATTATTTCCAGCAGCATTCTGCTGCTGTGGTCTTCTCCGATCCTGCGGCTGTTTTTTTCCTTGATTCTGCTGCTGGTGAGCAGCTTTCTTTTCGTTCCCTTTTTTCATAGATTGTTGTGCCACCTCTTCCCTCGTACTGTTTTTCGTTGCGAAATAGGCTGCAAAGCCATCTGTCACCTGCTGACGCTGGGTGATGGATTCCAGAACCAGATTGACTTCTGCTTCCGTCAGGGTGCTGCTGCTCTTTTTTTCTGTTCCGTTTTGCAGTTCAGAAAACAGGGCAATCAGGTCATTCGGGGTCATCTGGAGTGTCTTTGCAACGTCGCTCAATTTCTGCTTTTTTGTCGTCATCGGCAACTCTCCTTTCCGCTCATTCCTGTCGGTTGGGACAGGGTTTCAAAAAGAATGGTATGTGTCATCCATTGCTGGAGGACAATTCGGTCTGTAATAGAGCCTGAATCCGCTGGGCGAATCCGGCTTCACAGATGGTTAGGATGCCGGCACGCTGTCCGAACAGCAGCCGGACTTCTGCCATTTCCCAGTCCGTCTGTACGACTGGGACGTGTTGTTTTTTGGCGAAATACAACACTTCTTTCCGGCTTTTTTCGGAAAGGTCTGCGGTGAGCAGAATGCAGGCTGCATAGCCGCCCTGGATGGCATCTTTCGCCCGTGCAAAGCCGGCTTCGAGTTTACCGGCTTTCCGGCAGATCGTCAGTAAGTTCCTGCACTTTTCTGGTAAGGGCATCTTCCATCTCCTTATAGGTTTCCGGTGGAAACATCTGTACAAAAGAGCGTTCCACCTTGCGGGTTTTCTTTGCTTTTTCGAGGCAGGCTTTCTTCTTGCAGAGATAAGCCCCTCTTCCCGGAGTTTTTCCGGTTTCGTCAATGACGAAATTGCCGTCCGGGGTTCGCACGATTCGGATGAGTTCCTGTTTTGGCTTTCGTTCGCCGCAGCCCATGCAGGCACGCAGGACTTCTTTTTTCTTTTTCATGCGGTGTTATGCCTCCGTTGTTTCCGGGGTTTCTGCTGGTGTATCAATGGCGGATTCGATGGCAGCTGTTGTATCGTCATCGCTCAGCAGCAAGTCATCTTCCTCTGCATCGGCATTCTGTGCCTGCCAGTTTTCTTCCCAGCTTGCAGCGTCCTGAGCCTGTTCGGCATCCTGTTCTGCCTGAGCCTGCTGAGCAGCTTCTTGTTCTGCCTTTGCCTTGGCTTCTGCCTCTGCCTTTGCAGCGAGTTCTGCCTTGGCTTCTTCCACCTTTTCTGCAATCAGGGCTTCGTTTTCCGGAGTTGCAGCTTTGATGTCGATCTTATAGCCAGTCAGCTTGGCAGCCAGCTTGGCATTCTGTCCCCGGTTGCCGATGGCAAGGGAGAGCTGATTTGCTGGTACAAGCACGCCGCACAGCCGTTCTTCCGGATTGATGATGGTAACGCTTTCCACCGTTGCCGGAGCCAGGGCTCTTGCAATAAATTCTTCCGGATTTTCGCTGTATGGAATGATGTCGATCTTTTCGCCGCTCAGCGACTTGACAACGGCATCGATTCGAGCATGCTTCGGGCCGATACAGGCACTGACTGGGTCAACGTTTGCATCATTCGACCAAACTGCGATCTTGGTTCTTGCACCAGCTTCTCTGGAGATGGCTTTGATCTCTACCACGCCATCATAGATTTCCGGCACTTCGAGTTCAAACATCCGCTTGACCAGTTCCTTGCGGACACGGGAGATTTTAATAATTGGCTTCTTCTGCTTGTTGGCGATGTTGGTGACATAGACCATGATGCTCTGTCCCTCTTTGAGTTCTTCGCCCGGGATCTGTTCATTGTGGAACAGATAGATTTCGGTCTTGTCATACATCAGGGTTGCCGCACCGCCCTTTTCGACCTGTGTAACGGTGCAGGTGATGCAGTCGTTTTCCTTGTCCTGGAATTTATCCAGAATCCGCTTGCGGTTGATGTCCCGCAGGTCGCCCTTGATGGACTGTTTTGCGGAGAGGGCAGCGGCTCTGCCGAACCGGTTGATGTCTAACCGCTTCTGGATGTGGTCGCCAACTTTAATGGATGGGTCGATGTTACGGGCTTCTGCGATGTTGATTTCGTTTTCATCAATTGGTTCATCGTCGATAACATCCTGTCGCAGATACATTTCAAAGGTCTTGGTAGTCGGATCGATTTCAACGGTAATGCGGTCTTCGCTATCCGGATAAGCCTTGCGGGCTGCCTTCAGCATTGCAGATTTTACCTTTTCGATGAGGGTATCGGTGTCCAGACCATTTTCGCTGCCCAGCGAATTCAGTGCTTCAAAAAAAGCATTGTCCATTTTATGTGCCTCCATTTTTAAAATTCAAATGCTTCGTATCGTTTTACAAACGTAAGTGCTGCAAGCGGCAGGCTGATGCTGCCGGTTTCGGTTTCCAGTGTCAGCATGTCATCCTTGCAGGATTGCAGCGTACCGATAAATTCCCGTTCTCCGTCAATGGGGCGGATGGTGCGGGCACGCACTTCCGTGCCGATGCCATCGGTAAAATGCCAGGTGCGGTTAAATTCCCGTTCCAGACCGGCAGAGCCCACTTCCAAGATATAATTTTGAGAAATCGGGTCTTGTTCGTCCAGCAATTTGTTCACGGGTTCGGTCATTTTTTCGCAGTCCTCAATGGTAATGCCAGATTCCTGATCGATGAAAATCCGGAGATACCAATAAGCACCTTCCTTTTCAAACCGCACATCCCAGATTTGAAAGCCGAATTCATCTGCAATGGGTTTCACTGCATTGTAAATCCGCTGTTCGGTCGCCCCGAATGCCTTCAGTTTCATGTGATTGCTCCTTTCTATTTGCAACGGCGGAGCCGGAAAAAGCCCCTAACATAAACGAAAGACCGGAAAGGGTTCCGGTCTTTGCTGCTGCGATATTGCTATTATAGCACACTCCACAGGAAAAATCAAGCGTTTTTTCGTTTGTTTTTGATTTATTTCCGAGGAAATGCCCATGGGTGTGCGGAATTGTTCAAAAAATGATTAGGAAGCAGACTTTACAAACATATCATAAACGCAACGAATTGCCTGTTCGAAGTCTTCTTCAGTGACACCGACAATGATGTTCAATTCGCTTGAACCTTGGTCGATCATCTTGACATTGACTCTTGCGTGTGCCAGAGCGGCAAAGATTCTTGCAGCGACACCTCTTGTCCGGTACATACCGTGGCCAACGACCGCCATCAGTGCAATGCCGTCTTCGATTTCGAGGGTATCCGGATTGACACGCTTCCGCAGTTCCGTCATAATCTGTTCCCGCTTGCCTTCGAGCTGGGCAGTTTCGAGAATGACCGTCATCGCATCAATGCTGGATGGCATGTGTTCGATGGAAATATTGTGGCTGGCGAGAACATCCAGAACGTCCCGGCAGAAACCAACTTCGCTGTTCATCTTATCCTTGTGGATGTTGATGATGCTGAAGTGCTTCTTGCCAGCGATACCAGTAATGGTATAGGTGCTGCAATCATCGGCGTTGCATTCCGGAACAATCATCGTACCCGGAGCAGATGGGTCATTGGTGTTGCGGATGTTGATCGGAATACCAGCGGAACGAACTGGGAAAATGGCTTCTTCGTGGAGTACAGATGCACCCATGTAAGAGAGTTCCCGCAGTTCGGTATAGGTGATGGTGCGGATGCCGACCGGATTTTCTACGATTCTCGGGTCAGCAACGAGGAAACCGGAAACGTCTGTCCAGTTTTCATACAGGTCTGCCTTCATTGCTCCAGCAACGATTGAACCAGTGACATCGCTGCCGCCTCTGGAGAAGGTCTTGACATAGCCGTCAGCACCGCAGCCATAGAAGCCCGGAACAACAGCATAATCCAGACCAGTCAGCCGTTCCCGCATGGTCTGAGCAGTCTTTTCCCGGTTCAATGTGCCGTCTTCCTGGAAGAAGATGACTTCTGCTGCATCGACAAATGCAAAGCCCAGATAAGCTGCAATCAGCTTGCCGTTCAGGTATTCGCCCCGGCTGGCTGCATAGTCGCTGCCGAACCGCTTCCGGAAGTTTTCGCCGATGGTGACAAATTCTTCATCCAGCAGGTTTTCCGGCATAGAAAGCCCGTTCAGGATGCTGACATAACGGTCTTTAATTGCAGCGAGCTGGGTTGCAAATGCTTCGCCTTTTTCAGCGAGTGCATAGCACTGATACAGCATATCGGTTACTTTGATGTCATCCTTGAACCGCTTGCCCGGTGCAGACGGAACGACATATCTTCTGTCTGCTTCTGCCTTTATAATAGCGGCTGCCTTTTGAATCTGTCCGGCATCTGCCAGACTGCTGCCGCCAAACTTTACAACTTTCATCATGGTATTTTGATTTTACAGCACAATTCCCTGTAAAATCGACCCTCCTTATCCGATCAAATTACAAAATACGTGCAAAAACAACGTCATATTCCAGTATATTCGATTTTTTAGAAAAAATCAACCGTAAAAACGTATGAAATTTTGTAAAAAAAAAATGTTTATTTGTGGAATACGACTGTATTCGTATCACGGACTCTTTGAAAAATGCGGCAGAAACCGACTGTCCGCTTGAAAATCGAGTCAAACGCTTGCAATTCCTGTTGTTTTATGCTATACTAAAACGTGTTCATATAAGCAAACTGTACACGTTTTTCAGAGAAGCATACGCAACTCCAAACAATTTGTTTGAGAGGAGAAATCAATGGCACAAATAGGACAACAGCCAAAAAAACAGCAGAAAGTACAGCTATATTTTAGAAAATGGAAGCGTGCGGGGATTTTCTTGGGGATTGGATTTGCTTATTATTTTCTTATGCAAGTGACATCCTTTCGGATTCCCTGTTTGTTTCGGGAAGTAACGACATTCGCCTGTCCGGGCTGTGGCATTACCCATTTTTTTCTACGACTGATGCAATTGGATATTTCCGGAGCCATTCAGGAAAATGTTGCGGTTGCAGCACTCTTGCTGATCTGGTTGCCGCTGCTTGCAATTCGCACGATTTGGCATCCGCATTGGTTACGAAAAAACGGAACATTTGAAAAGATTTTGGCGTTTATCTGCATCGGATTGCTGTTGCTATTTGGTATTGTTCGCAATTTGCCGGGGATGGAGTTCCTGTTGCCGTCAGAAATGCGGGAATGTCGCATTTTGAAAGAAATTCATTGTCTTTTTGTCTAAAAAAACAAAAAAAATCGAAAAAAGGTTGACAATTCGACGATTTCATGTTATGATTGTCTTATAATCTATCATAAAAATGGAGGAATTGTTTATGAATTGTCCAAAATGTGGGGAAAATAATCCAGATGGTGGTTCGTTCTGCAAAGCCTGTGGTGCGGCACTGCCCAATGCAACACCGCAACCGCAGTCCAATAGCACTGCATCGCAAACGCCAAACGGCATTCAGCAGAGAAATATTGCTCTGTGCATCATTTTTTCTTTGATTACCTGTGGGATTTATGGCCTTTACTGGCTGTACACCATGACAGAGGATACAAACCGGCTGTCTGGTAATCCAAATGCAACTTCTGGCGGTATGGTGATTCTGTTTTCATTAATCACTTGTGGAATTTATCTTTGGTATTGGATGTATAAACGAGGCGAAATTCTGGATCAAGTGAAAACAGCCCGTGGTTTGCAGTCCAGTAATTCGGGTGTGCTATATTTGATTTTATCTATTTTGGGATTGTCAATTGTTTCTTATGCTCTGATTCAAAATGAACTGAACAATCTGGCGACTGCATAATGTACAAAAGAAATTTGGAACAAATGGTTCTATGAAAAATCGTGTTTAACAGAACAGCAGGGGAAAGCAGAACGGAACAAGAAAAAACCGTTCTGCTTTCCATCTCATACAGATTTTTGTGTGAGAAAACCGTTATGTGAATGCACATTCCAAATAGTTAATTTTTCAGAATACAAAAGGAGCATTCCAATTATGGCGAAAAACAATCAGAAAATGGTCGATGCCATCACTTCGATGGATGAAGATTTTGCACAGTGGTATACCGACATTGTCAAGAAGGCAGAACTGAGTTCTTACACCAGCGTAAAGGGCTGTATGGTTATCCGCCCGTATGGCTATGCCATCTGGGAACAGATGCAGCATATTTTAGACGAAACATTCAAGGAAACCGGACATGAAAACGTTTGCATGCCGATGTTCATTCCGGAAAGCCTGCTGCAAAAGGAAAAAGACCATGTAGAAGGCTTTGCACCGGAAGTTGCATGGGTCACACACGGCGGTTCGGAAAAGCTGGAAGAACGGCTTTGTGTACGTCCAACTTCCGAAACATTGTTTTGCGACCACTATGCAGAAATCGTGCACAGCTATCGGGATTTGCCGAAACTGTATAATCAGTGGGTGAGCGTGGTTCGTTGGGAAAAGACCACAAGACCATTTCTGCGTTCGAGAGAATTCCTGTGGCAGGAAGGGCATACCATTCATGCAACCGCAGAAGAGGCACTTGCAGAAACAGAACAGATGCTGAACGTATATGCAGATTTCTGTGAAAAGTCGCTGGCAATGCCAGTTGTCAAGGGCAGAAAGACGGAAAGCGATAAGTTCGCCGGTGCTGTTGCAACCTATGCCATTGAAGCATTGATGCACGATGGAAAGGCGTTGCAGGCTGGTACATCCCATTACTTCGGCGATGGCTTCGCAAAGGCATTTAATATTCAGTTTACCGATAAGAATAACACCTTGCAGTATCCGCATCAGACCAGCTGGGGGGTTACGACTCGTCTGATTGGTGCAATTATCATGACGCACGGCGATAACAATGGTTTGGTATTGCCGCCGGCAGTTGCTCCGATTCAGGTCATCATTGTTCCGGTTGCAATGCATAAGGAAGGCGTTCTGGACAAGGCAAAGGCACTGGAAGCACAGCTGAAGGCAGCTGGCATTCGGGTAAAGGTAGATGATACCGACAATTCTCCGGGATGGAAGTTTGCACAGTATGAAATGAAGGGTGTTCCGGTTCGTCTGGAAATTGGCCCGAAGGATATCGAACAGGATCAGTGCGTATTGGTGACCCGTCACAATCGGGAAAAGACATTCTGTCCGCTGTCGCAGTTGGTAGAAACCGTTCAGGAACGGTTGCAGGCAGTTCATGACGGTATGTATGAAAAGGCATTGGAAAACCGGAAGAACCGGACATATGTCTGCAAGAGCATGGACGAGATCCAGCAGGTTCTGGAAGAAAAAGGCGATGGCTTTATCGAAGCAATGTGGTGCGGTGACGAGGCTTGTGAAGACAAGGTAAAGGAAGTAACCGGCGTTGGTTCTCGCTGCATTCCGCTGGAACAGAAGCACCACGCAGATACTTGCGTATGCTGTGGAAAGCCAGCCAAGCATATGGTACTCTGGGCAAAGGCATATTAATCTCATCTCGCTGCAGGCGAACTGCGGTCGAGCTGGCTCAGCTCGGCGGAGGGAGATTGTTAAGGGGGACAAGCTGTCCCCCTTAACAGACGTATGGATTAGATGAAATTGAAATCTAAGAGAGAATCGAAAAATCGCTGTTCGCCATTCCAGAAACATAAAAAATTCTTGTAAACTGTAATCTAAGAAAGATTCATAGGCAATTCGGACAACGCAACCACGGCGAACAGCGAACACAGGCAGACAGCGAAGCGATTCTGCCGGACGGTATGTAATTGGTTTCTCTAAGAACAATTTTGCTCGAATTTCCGTAAGGATTTGACAGAATGCAAACAAAACACCGTATGGAATCATAAAATCCATACGGTGTTTTTGTTCTCTTATTCTTCTAAATTATCCTGTGAATCTTCCTCAGAATGAGATTCTGACGGCAAATGAATCGGACGATTATACGGATATGCACCGCCACGGTGCTGCATTGGTGGAATCGGAGCAATCTCCGGAGCAGCAGTTGCTTGCGGTTCAGGCTGTCCATAAAATTCCGGAGCAGGCTGCTGCTGTGGGAACGGCTCTTCCGGCATTGGCTGCGGAATCGGTGCTTCTTCCAACGGTTCTGCATCTGGAATTACTTCCGGAGCAAATGCTTTTGATTCTATCTCTGCATCTTTGTCCGCTTCTGTATCTTCTATAGGTTCTTGCGGTGGGAGATACCGCAGCGAAAGCGTCATGCAAATCATGCCAGCATAGAAAACCGCTTCATTCATTAGAAAATGCATCCAACGGGTTTGCTTGACAGCATCGGTCAAATAGCCCTCCAGCTGCAATTCCAACAGGGCATCTTGCAGCTGCATCCAGGACATGGCAAATGGAATCAGGATAGCAATGATTTCCAGCCCTTTCAGCAGCCAAATACACCACGGTTTCCAGCGAATCATGAGCAGTAAAATCAGCGGCACTAACATCAGAATCTGATAGAATGGAATCTGGGTCAGCAGTCCAGAACTGCCGCTGGCTTGTAGGTCTGACCATCCCTCAATGACACCGCCGTATACATAGCAGACTGCCGGAATGATACACATCCACGGGAAAAATCGCATGCCGACCAACCCAACGAGTACCATGAAGCAGCCAGCGGCAAGATATAGCCAGTATTCCAATGTCATATCATAGAGTGGGTCACGAAACCGCTGTACCATGCCGATGCAGAGCAGTGCCCCAAATAGTGCCATCAGCAGTGGAAACAGGGAACGGCGAGAAACAGAAACGTGCAAGCGTTCCATGATGAGAAAGCCTCCTTATTTATTCAGTTGCCTGCTGGGAATCCGCAGCAGTTGTATTTTCCTGTAAGATATACCATAAACCATCGACCTGAATCAGTGTCGGGGAGATGGTTTCTGTTTGTGTGCCCTTGCTGCCTGTCAGGGTGCGTTCTACGTTGAGCGTTACGGCATCTTGAGCGTGTACTTTGTCTTCTCCAATCATTTCATTCATATCATCTGTCCATTCGGTCAGGAAATCCTGTGATTGTTCAGACATGCCCTTGATGGCGAATGAAACGGTGACATCATCGCCGCACTGCTGTTTCCAGGATGCCATAGTATTGGTGATGGCTTGCTGGTAGGTAGAAATGACATCTTCTTTTGTCTTGTCATAGTGTTCCATGTAATAATCCCAGTAAGCGGATGGTGCCATAAGACGGTAGAGGGTGTCTGGTTGATTCTGGATGAATGCCGTGTAATATTCCGAGAGAACAGACTGATAGGTTTCAGGTGCTTGGTCAGAATTTTCTGTGTCTGTGCTTGCAGGTGCAGCAGTGGTGGTCACTGTCCCATTAGAAATAGATGATTCTTCTTTGTGTAGGGAATCTGGAAGAACAGCTGCACAGATGCCGCCGGCAGCGATGATAACCGCTATAATGCCGCCGATGAGCAGTCCTTTTTTTTGTATTGCCATTTGTTTGAATCCTTCTTTCTTGGTTTTTATATTGGCTCGTATTTTAGTAACCCATCTTATCAATTACCACAAATCGTAGCCGTCATACTGGCAAGCATAGTCAACCTGCTCCATAGCATCCATACAGTACCACTTTGAGCCACTCTTGAACAGTGTCAGCGTTAAGCTATCTGTTGCATTTTGATTACTGCCGCTGGTGACAATCCGCACATTTGCCAGTACAACCTTGTCAATATCCACGGTCACCGAGTAGGTATCTGCAATTTTCTGCTCATATTCTGAACAGGTTTCCTCGTCTGTATAAGTGGTTTCCTCATCTCGTTCATAGCCAAATTCAATGTTAGAGCCGAGGTCATCTACCATTTGTTCTTTCGCATAGTTGAAATAGCCGTCCAGACAATCCCGAATTTCCTTGCGGTTCATGCTATACTTGCTGGACATTTTCGAGAGGAATGCGTCTGGAACAATTTCACAGTACCGTGTCCCACTCATAGAATCTCTGCCCTTTACATAGCGGCGAATCGTTGCCCGATAGCCGCAGAAAAACAGAAAATATCCACTGACCAATAAAATCAGCACCAATAAAATGGCACAGAGTGCAATCCAACGATTGCGGCGGCTGGTGCGTTCGAGCCGTTCATAGCGGACTTCCGGCGGTTCGATGTCGGCAATGGGTTCAGCCTCCTTCACCTGTTCTGGGGTGCGATAAGTTGTCATCGCTGCACCAATGGGTGGACTTTCTTTCTGGTTCGAGCGGACAGGAATGCCGCAGTTCGGGCACTTTTCCGCTCCCTCCGGGAGTTCTTGTTCACAAAATTTGCATTTCATGCTGATTCATCCTTTCTTTTGCGGTGTAATTTTGAGGCTTTGCAAGTTCCCCGATGCACCAATATCCCTGTTATCTGAAAACAAAAAACGCTATCCTTCTACCCACACGGTTCAAGCGTAGGGGAGAAGGACAGCGTGTGTGTCAAATAGAATCGTCATACAGGCTCTATTATAACAAAAAATCCGGTAAATTGTCAATGCAGATTTGCAGGTTGGCTGAAAAATTTTCAAAAAAGTTACTGCTCCCGATTAGGCGAGTGGGTCTTGCAGTCCCAGCAATGCCGTATCCAGTACATACCAGTTCCCATCATAGTGATAAATATAGCAGGAACGATGTTCGGCTTCTTTTCCGTTTTTGCCGGAAATCGAACGGGTGTAATCTACCGCATAAGTCTTGTTGACTTCTTTTTCTAGGGAAAGATTCTGAAACCAGATGTTGAATTGTTCCAGCTGTTCTGTATCCAGTTCTTCCACATCATCGAACTGAATGGAAATATGATAGTTGTCGCCATAGCGAACAGCATGCTCCTGAAAAGTAGAGAGATAGGTTTCCATTGTCTGTTCGGTCAGGTTGAGTTGAGAGGATGCTTCAGAGGGGAACATATTGGCAGCTGCACCGCTGGCATCCTGCCGTTCTACCCCATACCACATTTCTTTGACAGCGGAACGATAGCCGTTATTGGAGAACAGATAGCAGAGAATCCCAATGATAATCAAACAACCAACGCCAATGCTGAGAAAGCCTAGAATCATATTTCTTTTCGATGGTTTTACAGCAACTGCCGGTTGTGCAATGGTTGCTTGCAATGGATTTGTAGAAACTGGTGGAATCGCTTCTGTTGGCTGTGCAGCAGTGGCAGAACTTGTTGTAGCTGTAGCTGATGGTGTTGGGGTAGGTGTTTTCACTGGTGTGACAGCTGGAGCGGGGGCAGGGGATGGAATTGGCGGAACAACTGATGCCGATGCTGGCGACTCTGGCGGAGTATCCGTTGGGGTGGGGATTGGTGGTTCTATCGGTGCACCGCAGGCGTAACAGAATCGGTCATTCGGTTGTAGCGATGTACCGCATTTCTTACAAATCATAATGAGAAACCTCCTATGGGGACATTAAGACATCTTTTCCCCACAGATGGGGCAGAATTTGGTATCAGGGGAGAGCTGCTGACCGCATTTCGGACAGATTTTAGGAGCAGGGGTCGCTTCTTGTGGCGGAGTTTCTGTTTCCGTTTCTGCTGTATCCTCCAATTTTGTGCCGCAGGATACACAGAATAAAGCATCTGGTGCAAGCGGATTGCCACATTTTGGACAAACACGGGAAACAGGTGCAGTGGATTCCGGTGGTGCAACCTCTACTTTTGCTCCGCAAGTTGTACAGAATTTAGAATCAGGTGGAAGCGGTGCACCGCACGATGGGCAGCAATTGTTAGCAGAAGAAACAGGCTGCTGTGTAGTTGACTGAGCAACCGCAGCTTTTTTGATTTGGATTTGTTCCTGATAGGAAACAATACGTTCCTGAGCATCGTGGAGTTGTTTCATCAGCGGTTCAAAAGCAGGGTCAGGATTGGTTTCATATTGCTTGGCATATTGCTGACCGATTTGCTGATAGAGGTCTTTGCAGAAACGTTGTTCTTCCCGAATCTGGTTATTCAGGCGAAGAGTTTCTGTGGAACACTTTGTTTTTTCAACTGCACTTTGACTCATGTTGGAAATTTTCTTTCCGATATCTTCAAAAAATGGCATAATTACGACTCCTATTCTATGTATTTGGGGTAGCAAGATAGTAGCTGTCGGGAGAGACAGCATATCTGCGTCATGGATTAGTATTATTATACCAAAAAGCGTGTCAAAAAGCAAGCATTCGGGCTAGATTTTCACACAATTTCCTTTTTCGAGAAGGATTGCGGCTTATCTTAGGGAAACCACCTGAATCCGGTTCGGCAAGGCTGGGGCACATCCCCAGCTTGCCTTGGGAATCGCAATTGCCCCTGAAACCTTGTATTTTACTACAACCTTTTTTATTTGAAGGCAATTGCGATTCTTTCGATTTACTCTTAGATTTTTGTTGCATTGATTGTGCCAGTTTGATTTGCTCCGCAAATGTGGGCTGCTCGCCCACACCTCGCCAGCATTTTTGAAAAATTGCTGGATCAAAAAACTTTTTATTTGCCTGCGGCTCGTTACTTACAGCCTTATTTCATCAAAAAAAGGAGTGTTTCGCATGACTTGCCCTTACTGTGGTGCACAGCAGCAATCAAAATCCATCTATTGTGACAACTGCGGACAACAATTGCCAGCACTGCATACCGAAGAACCCACTCCGCAGAAACATCCGTTTCGATTCTGGCTGGTGTCATTGATTCTGCTCCCCATCCTATTAATTATCGGCATTGCTCTGTATGCGATGCATGCACCGCAGCCAACAGAACCGGAATCCTCTGCACTGCCCGCTCCGCAGGTCTGGAACGACGGAACAGCAGCCTTGCTCTGGTCAGAAGATGTGATGGATTCCGAAGCAGAACGACAAGCCATCTGCAATCGTTTACAGGAAGTCAGCACGATGATTCAAATGCCAGTTGGCGTTCAGCTTTCAGATGAGCCAATTTCAGATGATGACACCGCACGAGAACAGGCGATTGCAGACTTTACAGAGCAATTCCCTGATGCAGCAGACGGCGTATTTCTCTACTTAGATTTGACCGAACCAGAACCGGGGCAAACATACAATTCTCACGACTATTTTCTAACCTATGGGGCAGCACAGTTATATTATACCAATGCCCCTGATTACAACCGCATTGCGGAGATTTTCGCTCAAGTGAATGCAGCGTGTGAACTGGAACAGGCTACCACGCTGCGGCGAGTGGAGTTGTTCTGCACTGCATTGGAAGAAACCTATCAGGAGGGTATTCCAGACGGATACTATGTACAGGACAGCGACACGGGGCAATATCTCTATGAATCCGATGGAGAAATTGGCTGGCATGATACCTTACCGGAAGAATAAAGAACAGACACCAAAAAAAGAGCACCTTTCTGAAAAACGAAAGGTGCTCTTTTTTTATGAACAGAAATGAAATCTTTACAGCGGTGTTTCTTCTTCTTGGATGCTTGCTGTAATCATTGGTGTGTCTGTCTGCGTTGCAGTCAGAGCCATGCTACCAATAGTCAGGCAAGTAATAGACAGCAGCAGAGCTGCAGCCAATGCAGCAATGGAACGAGTGATTGTCCATTTCATTGTGAATCATCCTCCTGTAATTTATAATCGGTTGAAACCGTTTTGGTTGTTGTTCTGTATTCATTATAGCAGAAATTTCCACTGGAATCTTTGTAATAATATCAATATTTTTGAAAATTTAACGGATAATTTTGTGTAATTTTAACATATCTCAAAAAGAAAAACGGGAACGCTGTGAGAAGCATTCCCGTTTGTATCGTTTCAAAATAATTTGTGGTTTAGAGAGTAACTGGGTCAATCTGCCAGATATCCTTTGCATAGCCAGCAATCGTTCTATCAGAGCTGAACTTGCCTGCATTGCAAATATTCTTCCACTGCTTTGCAGCGAAATCCATGCGGTTCTGATAATCCTGATTGCAACGCAGCTTTGCAGTTACATAGCTTTCCAGGTCGCCCAGCAAGTAATAATGGTCTGGAGCGTGCCAGCTTGCACCATCCAGCAGGGCATAATACAATTCTCGGAAGTCACCGCTGCCGCCGTCAGAAAGTGTGCCATCAATCAGACGTTCTACAACACGGCGAATCTTCGGATTTTCAGAGAAAATCTTACGGCTGTCGTACTGCGGGAGAATGGTTTCCAGTTCTTCGACCTTTGCACCGAAGATATAGTTGCAATCCTCGCCAGCTTCTTCTACGATTTCGACATTTGCACCGTCATAAGTGCCCAGCGTTACTGCACCATTCAGCATCAGCTTCATGTTACCAGTACCGGAGGCTTCTGTACCTGCAGTAGAAATCTGTTCAGAAACATCAGCTGCAGCTACCAGCTTTTCTGCATAGGATACGTTGTAGTTGGAAACGAATACCACTTTAATCAGCTGGTTCACGTCTGGGTCGTTGGCAATCAGCTTGCCAACTTCATTGATGAACTTGATGATTGCCTTTGCACGGCGATAGCCCGGAGCAGACTTTGCACCGAACAGGAATGTAGTTGGGGTAAAGTTCTGAATGCTGCCGTCCTTGATGCCCTCATAGAGATACAGGATAGAGAATGCATTCAGCAGCTGCCGTTTGTATTCGTGTAACCGCTTGATTTGAATATCAAAGATGCTGTTCGGGTCGATGGTGATGCCTTCCTTTGCAGCGATGAAATCCGCCAGCTGCTGCTTTTTGGTCTGCTTGATGGAGCAGAACTGTTCCAGAACATCCGGTGTGCCCTTTGTTTCCAGAGCCTTCAGCTGCTTGAGGTCAGTCATCCAAGCATCAGAGCCAGCCAGTTCGGTGAGCAGTCCAGACAGTTCCTGATTGCAGAGTGCCAGCCAACGCCGCTGGGTAATACCGTTGGTTTCGTTCAGGAAGCGTTCCGGCCATACCTTGTACCAGTCTGCCAGAACCGTATCTTTCAGAATCTGGGTGTGGATTGCAGCAACACCGTTGGTGTAAGAAGATGCATAAACTGCCAGATGTGCCATGTGCACCATGCCGTTCTGAATAATCTTCATCTTTGCAATCTGTTCCAGCGGAATATTCTTCTGGTAAAGTTCGGTCAGCATGGCTTCGTTGATTTGTACAATAATCGGATAGAGTTCCGGCAGCAGTTCTTCCACCAGATGGCAATCCCACTTTTCGAGGGCTTCCGGCATAACCGTGTGGTTGGTGTAGCGGAAAACCTTCTGAGCAATGGCGAATGCATCGGCAAATGTCCGCTTGCTGTCGTCCAGCATCAGCAGGCGAATCAGTTCCGGAATGGAGATGACCGGATGAGTGTCGTTCAGCTGAATTGCCAGCTTATCAGCCAGATTGTCCAGTGTGCCATAGGTTGCCTTGTGCTTTTTCAGAATATCAGACAGGGAAGCGGCACAGAAGAAATACTGCTGCTTTAACCGCAGTTTCTTGCCGTTCCAAGTATCATCGTTCGGATAGAGAACCCGAGAAATATCTTCTGCATAGACCGTTTCCGCAGCAGCTTCGAGGTATTTCTGCTGGTTGAACAGGTCGAAGTCAAATGTCTGAACTGGTTCCGCCTGCCAGAGACGCAATGTACCAATGTGCTTGGTCTTGCAGCCGATGACTGGCATATCATACGGAACAGCCTTGACCGTCTGACCGTTGAAGTGTACCAGAACAGCATCCTTTTCGCAGCGAACAGACCATGCATCGCCGTACTGCATCCAGTTGTCCGGTTCTTCTTTCTGGAAGCCGTCTACGATGGACTGCTTGAACAGACCGTACTTATAGCGAATGCCATAGCCATCCAATGGCAGATTCAGGGTTGCAGCACTGTCGAGGAAGCAGGCAGCCAGCCGTCCCAGACCGCCGTTACCGAGGGCAGCGTCTTCAATCTCTTCGAGGGAAGCGAGCGAAGCCCCCATTTCCTGCAAAGCGGTTTCCACTTCTTTGTAGCAGCCCAGACAGAGCAGGTTGTTAAAGACTGCCCGTCCAACCAGAAATTCCATGGAAAAATAGCAAGCATGGCGGTTGGTTTCATGAGCCTGTGTGCTCTTGTTCCAGTTTTCAGCGATATTGTGCATCACGACATCACCGATTGCCTGATGCAGCTGCTGTGGGGTGGCATCTTTCGGAGCAATGCCAGCGAGTGCCTGTGTCAATTGTTCTTTCAGTTGATCTTTCTGCATGGGGTTCAGTCCTCCTGTTCGATTTCTTTGGTATCGGTTTCGGCTGCGGAATCTTCTTCTTCCGGCAGACGGTTATACAATGCGTTTAACTGATAAATTTTCTTGGAAAGCTTGTGGTTGAACTGCTTGGCGGTGGTGCGATACTGCCAGTTGCCGAACGCAGTTGACGGCGTATTCATCCGAGCATTTGCCGGTTCTTGCAAGAAATCCTGCACCTGACCAATGGCAAGGTCTGCGATGCTGCCCCAGGTGATGCGGAGCATGGATTCTGGCAAGTCCTTGCGATCTCTGACCCGTAAATAGCGTTTTGCGAAGCTGATTTCCTTGTCGCTTGCCCCGTAAACCCAACCATTCAGCGTCATATTATCATGCGTGCCCGTATAAGCAACACAGTTTGTGGTCTTGTAGTTCTGTGGCAAGTAGGTGTTCTTTGCCCCATCGCTGAATGCGAACTGGGTAACTTTCATGCCCGGATAGCCGCAGGCATCCAGCATTTTTTGCACTTCCGGTGTGATAAAGCCGAGGTCTTCTGCAATGATAGAGAGGTCGCCCAATGCAGCTTGTGCAGCTTCAAACAGGGCAGTATTTGGACCTTTTCTCCATTCGCCGATTTCGGCAGTTGGGTTGCCGTAAGGAATGCTGTAATAGCTTTCAAATCCACGGAAGTGGTCGATCCGAACGGTGTCATAAATCGAGGTTGCAAACGCCAGCCGCTGAATCCACCATGCATATCCGGTTTTTTTGTGGTAATCCCAATCATAGAGCGGATTGCCCCAGAGCTGACCCGTTGGAGAAAAGACATCCGGCGGACAACCTGCAACGGCAATCGGGCGGTGCTGTCGGTCGAGTTCAAACAGTTCCGGCTGTGCCCAGACTTCTACGCTGTCATAGGAAACATAGATTGGCATATCACCGATGAGGGAAATGCCATTTTCGTTGCAGTACGTTTTCAGCTTATCCCACTGTGAATAGAACCAGTACTGAATGACCTGGAAGAACTGCACGTCTTCGACATATTTCGAGCGAGCCTTTTGCAGGGATTCTGCATTCCGCATTGCCAGTTCCGGTTCCCATTCTGTCCATGCCTTTCCATGATGGGCAAATTTCAGAGCCATAAACAGGGCATAATCCGGCAGCCAAGCCCGATGCTTTTCACAGAATGCAACATAATCCGGATTTGTGCGGTCAAATGCCTGAAATGCCTTTTTCAGAATCGGAAAGCACATCTGATAGAGGCGTTCGTAGTCAACTTTGTTTGGGCTGCCCCAGTTGGCATCTGCATAATCGGTATGTTCGAGCAGACCTTGTTCTTCCAGCTGTTCAAAGTCGATGAAATATGGATTTCCGGCATAAGCGGAAAAAGACTGGTACGGAGAATCGCCGTAGCTAGTCGGAGAGAGCGGAAGAATCTGCCAGACAGAAACACCGCTTTTTTTCAGAAAGTCCGCAAATTGATAAGCGGATGCACCCAGTTTGCCGATGCCATAGCGAGAGGGCAGGCTGGAGATGTGCATTAAAATGCCACTTCTTCTCATGGATAAAATTCCTTTCTTTCTATATCGTATACCATAAGGTTGGATGGTAAATACTAAAGGACAGGATGTGGTGAAAATCCAGAAAAAATCATGGAAAGGAGGCTGGAACAGCGATGACTGCACCGCAGAAAATCCATGCCTATGAATATGGAATCATGTTTTTGCTGGGTTGTTTTATCTATAGTTTGTTGGAGATTGCTGCAAGAGGATATACCCACTGGACGATGACGCTGCTGGGCGGAATCGTGGGCATGCTGCTGTATCGGCTGCATGGCACAGCTCCACGGCATACGCTGTTGTTGCAGGCGTTGTCGGGGGCGTTTATCATTACCGCATTAGAAATGGTGGTTGGTGTGTTGGATAATCTGGTCTTGCAGTGGCATGTCTGGAGTTATCGAGAAATGCCATGGAATGTATATGGGCAGATTTGTCTGCCGTTTTCTGTCCTTTGGTTTTTGGTCTGCATTCCGGCACTGGGGATTTGTGAAGTCGTACGGAAACGATTTCAGTGACCATGGAAACCGGAATGGTATGAAAACATTGTAGCACAGAATTTCGCAGATGACAAGGGATTTGACTGCAAATTCAATGATTTTTCAAGAAAGTTTATAATATTAGAAATAAGATGATTGGATTATAAACGAAACATTGAAAATAAAATCAAAATTTTGTCGAAATTGAACAGGAATTTTCCGGATGAAATGCATTTCTTGCAGCTCGAAAAAAACAAGTTCCCCATTTCTATCGAACAACAGAAATGGGGAACTTGCATGAAATTTGTAAAATGTTTTTAAACGGACAACCGCCTGTCTGCAAGCATGGGTATAATGGAAGAGTGAATTAGAAACAGTCGAGTTCATCGGCAATCCAATTCATGAATGCAAGGGAAAGGTGCTGACCTTTTGGAGAAAGCGAACGAAACTTTTCCAATAGAACTGTTTCCGATTGTGTGGGGTCTGTTTCGCAGACAGAACCCAACAGAATATGGTCAGGAGTGGTTTCCAGGGCTTCGCAGAGCCGCAGGAACACTTCCAGACTGGGAATCGAACGGGCGGTTTCGATACAGGAGAGATACTTATCGTTGATACCAGCACGTTCACAGACTTCATATTGTTTCAGTCGCAGTTCCTTTCTCCGCCTTGCAAGATTTTTTCCGATTTGCTTGTAATCCAGATTCATTTCATCACCTCGCAATCATGAAATAGCGTATCGGACAATTTTTCAAATGTAAACAGCATGAAAGTTGAAATCTGATTTTCATATAGAATTTTTGCAGGGGCGGAAATTCGCAAAATCTTGACAAGAAAAATAATTTTGATTATAATCAAAAGAGAAAAACTTGCTGAAGAATGGAAAAAAGGGGCGGTATGTATGGGAACAGAAACAACACAAATCATAGATTTAAAGGCGGAGGAAGTCAAAGAGGTTCAAGAGGGTGAAAAGGGCTGGAACTTGCTGGGGAAGTTATACGATGGTGCATTAAAGGGCATTCCTGGGGCGAAGTCTGTGGAGGCACTGGCAAAGGAATATTTATCGAACTGTGGCGGAAAGAAAGAACAGGCAGCTGAGCAGCTGATTCGGATGCAGGTTACCAAGTGCACGACAACTGGATTTTTGACCGGATTGGGCGGATTGATTACGTTGCCGGCAACCATTACCGCCGATATTGGCTCTTCCATGTACGTGCAGATTCGTATGATTGCAGCCATTGCAGTCATGGGCGGTTATTCGTTGCAGGATGATGTTGTGAAATCCATGGTGTTTGCAACTTTGTTGAAAGTCGAAGTCGGAAATCTGTTGAAACAAGTGGGGGTAAAGACGGCAAACCGAGCTTCTTTGCAGTTGTTAAAGAAACTGCCGGGAACGGTTCTGACGAAAATCAATCAGAAGCTGGGCTTTCGGTTTCTGACAAAGTTCGGGCAAAAGGGTGTTATCAATCTGGTAAAGGTTGTACCCGTTGCCGGAGGCGTTGTCAATGGTGGTTTGAATCTCGTTGAAACAAAAGCCATTGGAAAACGGGCAATGAAAGTTTTTTTGCTGAAATAGATTTATTTAAATAGAAAATAGAAATAGATGAATGACCGCTGTTCGGAGATGGATTCGGGCAGCGGTTTTTTCTGTCTGGGTGAAAGTTTCAGATTGGTTTTGATTTCGGATATATCCATAGTATTTG
>ERZ773209.384-NODE-384-length-31781-cov-6.025184_pt1 | contig 31781 bp, 20 predicted proteins | sample MGYA00511109_ERZ773209 | MGnify/ENA primary metagenome ERZ773209 (study PRJEB29015, sample SAMEA2737786) | human gut metagenome | biome: human gut; feature: human-associated habitat; material: faeces | place: China | collected 2012 ...
AATTCGATGCGTACGGGCGTTACTCCATGAAGCCGCCCTGGGATGGCGGCAACCTCGTCAATGGGGTCAGGTTTACATGCATCAACTTAGCGCAAAGTAACCTGTCCCCCATGCACCAAGGGGTTGACTAGAGTTCGCAGGCAACCTTGTAGCCATCGCCGATGGCGTCGCGGATGTTGCCGCACTTGTTGGCATCACCCAACACGTGGGTGGTAACGCCGGCTGCAGCAAGGTCGTCGGCCAACTTGGTATTGGGACGATAGCCCATGGCAAGCACCAGCGTATCGGCACCGGTGATGGTGTGGACCTCGCCGTCCTTTTCGTAACTGATGGTGTCCTCTGTGATCTCGGTCACCTTGGCCTCGGTCAGCACGTGGACGCCCTTGGAGAGCATGCGCGTGATGAGCACCGCGCGACCGGCGCCACCCTCGTTGGCGGCGAGCGTCTTGGTCATCTCGATAACGGTGACATCGCGGTTGGCCGGCGAGAGGTCATTGACCAGCGGGGCCAGGTAATCTGCCGTCTCGCAGCCGACGGTGCCGCCGCCCACGACGACGATCTTCTTACCCGGGAAAGCCTTGCCACCCAGCAGGTCGTCGGCCGTCATAACCTGCTTAAAGCCCTTCATAAAGGCCGGAGCGATGGGCTCGGCGCCATTAGTCAGGACGACCTCGTAACCCGCGTAGTCACGCTGAATGTCCTCGGCAGTAAGCTCGGTGCCAAATACGCACTTCACGCCGGCCTCGGCCAGGCGACGGTACTGATACTTGATCACGCGGGTGAGCTCCTGCTTTGCCGGCGGAACGGCTGCGATGCGCATCTCGCCGCCCGGCTCATCCTGCTTATCCACGAGCACCACGTTGTGGCCGCGCTTGGCGGCAATGTAGGCTGCCTCCATGCCCGCAGGACCAGCGCCCACAACGAGCACGTTCTTGGCCTCGGCGGCAGGCTCGTAGCCGGCCTCGTCGCGCTCCACGTCCGGGTTGACGGTGCAGGAGATGCGCTTGCCAAACATAATGCCGTTCAGGCAGCGCAGGCAGCCAATGCAGGGACGGATATCATCGGCGTTGCCGGCAGCGGCTTTGTTGCAGAACTCGGCATCGCACAGATTGGCGCGGCCCATCATGCATATGTCGGCAGCGCCGTCCTCGATCAGCTCCTCGGCGATCCAGGCCTCGTTGATACGTCCGACGGTGGCGACGGGAATGTTGACGTGCTTTTTGATCTCGCGCGAGCAGGCGGCATGCGAGGCCTGCTGGGTACCGGCGGCGGGAATTGCGGAGCCGCGCTTGATGGTGGTGCCGCCCGACACATGAATCATGTCGACGCCGGCCTTCTCCAGGCGACGCGAGACGTAGATCATGTCGTTGAGGGTCAGACCGCCATCGGTGTACTCATCGCCCGAGATGCGGACGTCGATGATAAAGTCCTTGCCGCAGCGCTCGCGAATCTCGGCGATGACCTCGAGCAAAAAGCGCATGCGGGCGTCGAGCGAGCCGCCGTACTCATCGGTACGCTTGTTATAGAGCGGGGTCAAGAAACCGCCGAGCATGCCGTGGGCGTGCGCCGCATGGACCTCGATGCCATCGACACCGGCCTTCTGCATACGCACGGCAGCGTCGCCAAACTGATGCGTGAGCTCGTGAATCTCGTCGACCGTGATGGGACGCGGTGCCTCACGGGCATAGGACGGTCCCACGAAGGACGGAGCGATCAGGCGCGGCGTGCCCGGAATGTTAAAGGCCATGTAGGCGGGGTGAAAGAGCTGCGGCATGATCTTGCAGCCATACTCATGCACGGCGGCGGCGAGCTTTTCCCAGCCAGGGATAAACGTGTCGTCGTAGCAGCACATGTCACCCGGCAGATAGGTATAGGTGGGCTCGACCGTCACGACCTCGGTAATGATGAGGCCCACGCCGCCCTTGGCGCGGGCACGGTAATGATCGACCAAGTCGTCGGTCACATAGCCATGATCGGCCAGGTTGGTGGACACCGGCGGCATAAAGACGCGGTTCTTGACCTCGGTCGTACCGACCTTGATCGGACTAAAGAGCATCGGGTAGGCGGAGGACTCCATACAGGGTTCCTTTCATTTGAGCCGCTCGGCGGCAGTTGCTGACGTACCTATCGTACCAGCAACCGCGCAGCACCCGACCGTGCGCGTTCCTCCAGCCTCTGCTCAACCCCAAAAAGTTGCGGTGAAATACGGAGCAATCGAGGCTTTTGACAGCCAAAACAGTCCGTATTTCACCGCAACTGATGGGTGGGATGGAGTTAGAGGCCCAGATAGGTAGTCATGCCTTCGACGGCGAGCTTGGCGCCGGCTACGGCGTGAACAACCGTCAGCGGGCCGTTGACCACGTCGCCGGCGGCAAAGACGCCAGGCACGGTGGTCATGCCGCGCTCGTCGACCGAAAGAAGGCCGCGATGGTCGGTCTCCAGACCGCCCGTCGTAAGCACAAGCTTGTCCTTGGGCACCTGCGAAGCCGCAATCACAACTGTGTCGGCAGACGCATGGTCGAGCTCTTCCTCGTAGCCCACCACATTGTTGTCCTCGTCAAAGATAGCCGTCTCGAACACCGGACCGTTATCATCGATGGCGCAGATCGCCTTGCCGCGCACAATCTCGGCACCGTCAAGCTCGGTCAGCTCGACCTCGTCGTCGATGGCCGAGATATGGCGCGAGCGTGCATACACAGTGACCTTGCGAGCACCCGAACGCAGCGCCGTGCGGGCAACATCCATGGCCACATTGCCGGCGCCGATAACCGCCACGTTCTGCCCGATTGCCACGCTCGTGGGATCGACCAGATAATCGATACCAAACAGCACGTTGCCGCGCGACTCGCCGGGAATACCCAGCTTTCGAGCTCGCCAGGTACCAGTACCGACAAAGACCGCATCGTAGCCGTCGCGCAGCAGGTCGTCGATATGCAGCGCGCCACCGATGGTGGTCGAGGGGCGCACGCGCACGCCAAGCGAGCACATCACGTGGCGATACTTTTGCACGAGCGCACGGGGCAGGCGGAACTCGGGGATACCGTACTCCAGCACACCGCCGATCTCGGGCCGCTGCTCAAATACCGTGACGGCACAGCCCAGCTGGGCCATCTTAATGGCCACGGTAATACCAGCGGGACCGGAACCGACCACAGCAATCTGTTTACCGCACGACGGTGCGGGCTTCCACTCCTTACGATCCAAATATGCCGTGGAGATATAGTTCTCGATGCTCGAGAAATGCACCGGCGCGCCCTTGCGGCCCTGGATGCACGCGCCCTCGCACTGGCCCGAATGGTTGCAAACCATGGAGCAGACCGCGCTCATGGGATTGTTCTGGAACAGTAGCTCGCCCGCCTCTTCTAGACGACGCTGTTTGAACAGGTCAATGACCTGTGGAATAGTCGTCTGAACCGGGCAGCCCTTAATCTGGCAGAACGCCCTTTTACAACCCAGGCAACGATTCGCCTCTTCGACAATGTGGATAGCCACGCAACTCCCCTTTTTAATGCAATCCAATGGGGCGACGATAAAGACCCTTCACCGCCGCCCCCATACAGGTAATCTCAATCTGCCGACACGGCAAAAGCCAATGCTATAACTCGCGATGCGAAGCCTCGCAGCGAGCGGACATGTGCTCGAGTGTCGCCAGGCAGTCAGCCGCCGTCGCCGGCACGCTGTTCTCGACCACGCAGGGAATCCCAGGGCAGGCGGCAGCCGCCCAGGCCACCACGGGCTCAAAGTCATATCGTCCCGTCTCGCCCACGCCATGACACACCAGGCGCGAACCCGTACCGTCGCACCAACCGGCTTCATCCTCGTTATCAACGACCTCAAAATCCTTGGCGTGCAGCGCGCGGATCTTACTGCCGCATAAGTAGAGCATGCGCGCGGTGATTTCCTGCGCTTCGTCAACAACACTGGGGTGCAGCAGTGATACCGGGTCATAGATCACGCCGAGCGACGGACTCGAGACGCGCTCTAGCACCTCACGGCAGCGATCCGGCGTGTTGACCGTTTCGTTCCAACCAGGCTCGATCAAAATTTGCCCACCCACGGCCTCGGCCCGATCGCAGACGTGTGCAAGCCCGTCTGCAAACGCATCGAGTGCCTCATCGGTCATGCGGTCGTCAGCAACGCGGTTCTGTGCATTGGGGCGACCGGTCTCGGTGCCAACCGGGCATCCGCCGAGCATCTGGGCAAAGTTCAAGCATGCCTCGTACTCGGCAAAGTTATCCATGAGCTGTTGGCGATCGGGCGTCGCCAGATTCTTATAACAGCCGAGCACGGTGACCGAAACGCCCGCCTCGTCGAGCACCGCACGCAAATGGTCGGCAAGCTCGTGGGTCAGGCCGCCTCGATCGATCCCCATCGATGCGTAGAGCACCTTGCTCGGCAGTTGAATGCACGAAAAGCCCAGCTCTCCCGCCATGCGAATGCGTTCCTCGACGGTCCCCTGCGGAAGGTCGTGCAAACGTACGCCCGGAGTAATAGCCCCCACGTTATTCACATCCCTTATGAGCGTTGATGCCCGGGGTGTATCCGCCAAACGGGTCCTCGATGGAGCACACGCCCGAGGGGGCGAGCGGATCGCGCTTACCGGCCAGCTTGTCGTGATGCATGGTCTCGATATAGGCAAGCACCAGCGGCGCCACACCCTTTGCATCATTTTTGACCACGGGCTCGCTCATGTAGTAATCAAACGTGCCCTCGCGGTGCGCGGTGTTGCCCAGGCCCGCAACCAGGCAGATGTTGTCGAGCGCCAGCTGCCCGTCATACTCGGACAGGCAGGTCTCGCAGATGCCGTCGAAGGCGCGACGGCCGTACTGGTAGTAACGCTCGCCCAGCACGCCCAGACGCACGCCCTTCATGATGGCGTTGGCAAAGATGGCGCTGCCCGACTCCTCCAGGTAGTTGGGGGCGATATTGGGCAGGTTGATGACCTGGTGCCACATGCCGGTCTTCTCGTCCTGATACGGCAGCATGGCGTCGATCAGATCGTGGAACATCTTGCGGATCTCGTCCTTCTCGGCCGACATCGAAGGCGGCATAAGCTCCCAGGTGTCGATGAGCGCCATGGCAAACCAGCCCTCGGCGCGCAGCCAGAAGTTAGCCGAAAGGCCGGTGACCGGGTCGCACCAGAACTGTTTGCGGCTCGCGTCGTAAGCGTGATAGTACAGACCGTTGAGGGGGTTGCGCATCAGGTCATGCACGACCTGGAACATATGGAAGCTGTCCGAGCAGGCACGACGGTTGTGGAAGCTCAGCTCATACTGCATGTAAAACGGCTGCGCCATATACATGCCGTCGAGCCAGATCTGGTTGGGGTAGACGGCCTTGTGCCAAAACACGCCCTCTTTGGTACGCGGCTGGGTTTCGAGCTGACGATAGATGGTATCCATGGCGGCGCGATACTTGGGCTTGCCCACCAGGTCATAGAGCTTGTAGAGGGTCTTGCCCGCATTGACGTTATCGAGGTTGTACTCCTGCGGGTTGTAATGCTTGATGGTGCCGTCGTCCTGGACAAAGAAATCGATATAGTCGTCGGCAAAGGTCAGGTAGCGCTGCTCACCCGTGATCTCGTACAGTTCGATGAGCGCCTTGATCATGCAGCCGTCAATATAGTTCCAGGTGTTCTCCTTGCCGGCGCGAATCTTTTCGATATTCCAAGCCGGCGCCTGCGGCGTAGAGGTTTCGATCAACTGCTCGATATAACGGTCCAGGATTTGATTGCAACCCATTGCTGTCCCCTCTGACATAAACGATAGGTGAACGTTACCCCTAGTGTAACGCGAACGAGGAATATAGGGTGAACGTTAACCCTATATTCCTCGCGAACGGCAGACTTTTAGCGGCAAACGGCGGTGAGACCCGCGGCGATGCGATGCGCCAGGCGCTCATAGCCAGCCGGGCTGTAGTGCAGACCGTCCGGCATATAGAGCTCGCGGTGCTCCGGCAAAAACGGGCTGATACCGCTTTGCGCATACAGGTCAATCACCGGAACGGAGTAGCGGTCACAGACCTCGAGCATCGCTCGCACGTAGGCGACCTGCGTCAGGCCCAGGTGGTTGAGCTCGTCGCTTGCCGGGATATCCTTCTCGTGCTTACCGCTCGTCTTGCACGGCGTCATAAACACGAGCTTTGCCCGAGGCGAGCGTGCCGTGATGGTGCGGACCAGATAGTCGAGTGCACCATAGAACTCATGCACGTCCGTGCTGCCCAGCTCTCCAAGCGGCACGTTGCGGCTAAAGTCGTTGATGCCGCCAAAGACAACATAGACATCGGCCGCATCGTCGATGCCGTCCAAGCGCTCGACAAATGAATCGGTACGGTCGGCCTTGATGGCGATACGCGAACCCTTGATGCCAAAGTTCTCGACGACTGCACCTCCCAGCAACGCGCCCAGATGCGAAGTCCAAGAGATGTCGTTGCCGCCTGCGCCGCATCCGTTATCCCCCCATGTGGTCGAATCGCCAAAGCAGCAAATGGTCGATTCACTCAAGTTCTTCGTTTCCATAATCTTCTCCTCATCCGCCCATTGGCGGCCATACAGGTACGTACCGTTTATTTGCAGCATGCCGAGGGGCTATGCACGGTCGCATTTCGCAACGTGCGAATCGAGCCATTCGATATCCTCGACAAGATGTGCCACGCCCAGATGGTGTCCACCCGGACACACCTCGTGCCGCAGAGCATCTCTGCGGCCCAGCAACTTGTAGGCATCGCGCACGATCTTGAGCTGTTCATCGACATTTTTCAGCCCGCGCGAACCGTTCAGATGATCCTCTTCGCAGCTCTGCACCAACAGCGGGCGTGGCGCAATAAGCGAGGCAATATCGCCCATGTCGAGCAAGCGCCAAAGTCCGGGTGTGTAGTTGCAGCTGCAATTGCCGTTGAGGTGCAGCAGCGAATCATCGACACCGTACAGATAGCCCGAGACAAACGCCTTGCGCACACGCGGGTCGAGTGCGGCCAGGTACAACGTCATGTAGCCGCCACCCGAAAAACCAAAGCAACCCAGGTCATCCATGGCAATATCGCCGCGCGCCTCTAGGTAATCGATCAGACGCATGTTGTCCCAGACGTTGAGGCCCGCAACCGTAAGGCCCAGTGGCTCGGCCATGCGCGCCTGGTTTAGGCACGTGCCGCGCAGAAAGCTGTTCTCGCCATCGCCCTGACCCTTCCAGTCACGACGGTATCCCCAACCGCGTGCGTCGGGGCAGACGGTCACGTAACCCATACGCGCCAAACGTAGACCGTAGTCGTAATTGAACTTACGCACAGCATCATCGACCGCCGGCACGCCCGTCACGCCCGCAACACTTGCGGCGCCTGCTCCCTGATGGCCATGCGGGCAGATATAGCAACACTTGCGGCCGCGCGCATCGAGCTTAGGCGACTGCGGCTCGAGCAGGTAGAACGGCATCCAAACGTCGCGCTCCACCTGCAGCATCGCATGGGTGCGCACGATACCGCCGGCAATCTGCACCCGATCGAGTTCGCGCGCCTCAATCGACACGCGATCCATAATCGATAAGCCCAACAGGTCAAACAGCCGAACCCTCGTCGCAACCTGCCATGTCTCAAAGTCTTCGGGCGTCGTGCCCTTAAATGCGGCGGAGCGACCCTCACGCTTAAGGCGCTCACGAAATGCCAGTTCGTCTTCGTAATAGGTGTCGATATGCACCGTGCGACCGTTATCGGAAAGACTGTCGGTCTCCGCAGCGTCGCCCGGGCCACCTTCGGGGTCCCAGCCGTCCGCACCGGAAAGCACCTGTTCGCGGGCGTATCGGGTAGTGGCTGTCGCATCGAGCTCGTGCGCCCATGGCGCCCAGTTTTCGGCATCACTCGCCGGGCCATGTAGGCTTGCACCAGCGTAGTGCGCCCTCTCGTGCGCCGCCGGCTTAGCCCAATCCCACCAACCTTCGCGCTTGATATGCTGTCCCAGCCAGCAATCGATCAGCACGGTCTGGGCCCACTCACGCCAAGGACGACCCAAATAGACCGAATCCGGTGCCACGTCTTGCGCGGCTGTAAACGAGCAGCCGTGGAACACGAAGCCATATGGCTCTCCCTCGGGCGTCGATGCCGCCGTCACGTAACCGTTCACGTCCATATTGCGGTTGAGCGAGCGGATCTCGCACCCCTCAAAATAGGCACACGCGCCACCAAAGATAAAGTCGACGTCGCCCTCAATCCGGCAGCGTCGAAAATACTGACGGCCCACCCGACGCGGCGCAAACTGCTTGGGCCCAATGAATCCGCCCGGTTTGACTTCGCGCGGGGGCAACGGGCCCAAAAACAGCGTGTCCTGGCGCCCCGTAATGCAACAGGCGTCGACTACCAAACGGTCGCCGTCGGCGTACAGGGCAATCGCCTGCCCCACCTCGCGACCGTCGCCGGCATCGTTGACGATTGTGAGGTTCTCGAGCCGCACGTCGTCGGCATCGACCAAAACGGTATAGGTCCTAAAGGTGCCTAGCTTTCCGTCAATGCCCGATCCGTCCCCCGAGGGCATCTTGGCGCCCAGGCTGCCCACGATACGCACGCTGTCAGCCGTCTCGCCCACCAGCGTCACATACGGTCGATGAATCTCGACCCGTTCGCGGTACTCACCCGGCTCGATATGGATTGTCACCGGTCGTCCGTCATTCGGACAGGATTCATCAATTGCCTCCAAGGCCTTAGAGATACTGTGATATGCCCCCGCACGCTCGGGTGAAACCTCAAATAATCGTCTCTCACTCATCATCAGTCACCGCGTCCTCCCGTCGCAGACCGTCTACGTCGCAGTTTCGGCATATTAAAAGTGCGCGCAATGGGTCGGGAAGGCCCTGCCCATCGCGCGTCGCGACATGCCGAATTCGATTGTTTAAGAGCAAACGCCTACGCGCGGATAACCTTGTCGACGTTCTGGAGCTGCAGCTCCTCGCCGTCCTGGCCCTCAATAACCACATTTTGCAGGTCGAGTACCTTGACGTTTTGCGCGATGATGCCCTGGCGCACCATCGGCTCCACACCACAGGCCATGGCCGGCACAAAGGGCTCGGCATCGTCGGCAAAGGTAACGTGAACGTCTTGGAACGTCAGACGTGTCACCTTGCTCTCGGGCAGACCCGTGATATAGGCCGCGGCAGCATGGCAGTTGGTGGCCTCGATATCGCAAAACGTCGTGGCACCAAAGCCGGGCGTGCGGTCGTCGACGGGCAGTGCCTCGCGAGACTGCACGTAGTCGGTCTTGCCGTCCTTGTCGCAGAAGTAGAACGAGTTGACCACGAAGGGCGTAAGCACCTCGTCCATACGAATGTGCTCGAAGGTGATGCCCTCGTTAACGGCGTCCTTGCCGCGACCGCGGCGGGTCTTGACGCGCAGGCCGCGGTCGGTGCGCTCGAACAGGCACTTGCTCACGGTGAGGTCCTTGATGCCGCCGGCGGCCTCGGACCCCAAGACCACGGCGCCGTGGCCATCGTGCATGTAGCAGTGCGAGATCAGCACGTCGTGCGTAGCGGGGCGAAGCTCGGGGTCAATGCCCAGCTTGCCGCTCTTGACGGCGATGCAGTCGTCGCCCACCGAGAACTGGCAGCCCAAGATGCGGACAAAGCCGCAGCTCTCGGGATCGAAGCCGTCGGTGTTGTGGGAGTTCTTGGGGCCCTCGATGGACAGGCAGAGCGCATCGACGTGCTCGCACAGGATGGGATGGATATTCCACGCCGGGCTGTTGCGCACGGTGAAGCCAGCCAAGCTCACGTTCTCACACTCGGACAGGAAGATCATGCGCGGGCGGGAGACCTCGCGGCCCTCCTCGGGGCGAAAGATGTTCTTAAAGTCCTTGTTCCACCAGTTGTCCTCGGCAAAATCGGTCTGGCCGTCGATGGCACCACGACCATAGATGCACACGTCGTGCACGCCCAGACCCGTAAAGGTAGAACAGTAGGTCGAGAAGCTCTCGCCCTCCCAGCGGCCCAGGGGCAGCATATCGGTACCGGCATAACCGGCACCCTCGTTGCCCGTGACCGTGCCCGGAATGTAGGCAAGCGCGGCACGATCGTGGCGGGCCAGCAGCACCGCCCCCTCGGCGAGCTCGATGTTGATATTGCTCTTAAGGAAGAGGGACTTGATGCGATAACTACCGGCGGGGATCAGCACGCGCCCGCCCTTGGGGCAGGCCATGATGGCAGCCTGGATGTTGGTGGTGTCGTCGTGCTCGGCATCGCCCTTGGCGCCACAGTCGCGAACGTTGATGGTAAAGGGCTCAGCCGGCGTGGTGACACCTACGCTCAGCTCGCGCTCGCCACAAACAAAACGAACCAGGTTGCGCTTGCCGGGGGTCAGGCCGTCGACATAGGTCTCGACCGTATTCGTGGTACCGGCGGGCTCATCGTTGACAAAGATCTCCCACGTATCGGCACAGGTAAAGTAGCCGCCGTCGTCAAGCTCGATAACCGCCGCGCGCGCGTTGCGCCAGATAACGTTCGTCTCCATGGGTTTCTCCCTCAAAAAGATGCTCTAAAGGCAAATTGTACGCTGTTGAAAAAGGGCCGTGCCTGCCGGCGGAATTCCGGTGGCACGGCCCTGTGATTTGGACGATATGTCGGCCTTACTCGGCAGGAGTTACGCTACCGTCCTGGAAGCCAACGTTGTTGTGAGCAAAGCAGTCCTCGTACTTAAAGCCGGAGAGCTCCTCGCAAAGCGCCTTGACCTCGGGCTTGACGTCGGCCATCTTGCCACCCTCCTTGACTCGGTGAATCTCGTCGCAAAGGACGTCGCACTGCTCCTTGTCGATCTTGATGCCGCGGGCAAGGACGGCCGCAAGCAGGAAGAAGCCGGCGCAGCCGATGATCATGTAGCCGCAGATATACAGAGGCACGGTAGCGGGCTGAGTCACGGCGTCGCTATTGCCGGCGGTCTGAATGAAGCCGGAGGCAGCAAGGACGATAGCCCACACGTTGACGGCGATAGCCTGGGCGATCTGCTGGCAGAGCTGCTGCGCGGAGCTGTAGATGCCCTCGCGACGGCGCAGAGTGATGAGCTCATCGACATCGGGGATATAGTTGAGCAGAACATCGGGCAGGTACTGGAAGCCGACGTAGAAGAACTTCCAGATGGCGAAGATGATGGGGTAGGCGATCATGGCGATGGCGACCGTGGAGGTGCCGTTGATCTGACCAAAGGCGAAGTAGTTGTAGGCAATGATGCACGCAGCGCAACCAACATTTGCGAGGTACCAAGACTTGTGGAAGCCCTTCTTGGCCATGAGGGCGACCCAGATGGCGGTGCAGACGATAGCGACGACCTTGCCAGGCATCTCCATCACGGACTCGTAGGACTTAGGAATCTGTAGGCAGTAGACGATGAAGAAGGACAGGCAGGCAGACCAGCAGGCAGCAGCGAGCTTCGTGGAGACCTGTGCATACAGGACCTTGCGGAAGGACTTGTTGCGGAAGGTGGAGATAACGTCCACAAAGAACTTCTTGATGCCCTCGCCGACGCTCTCGATCTTCTCCTGAGCGACCTCCTCGGGGGTGTGCTCCCACGTGGACAGGTACACGCAGAGCAGCGAGATTGCCATAACCGAAGCGTTGACCGTAGCGATGATGAAGTAGCTGAACGGGTTGGTCTCGCCGAAGGTGCCAAAGCCGAAGCCCACAAGTGCAGCCATCAGGAAGCCGGCGGCGTTACCAAAGAGATGCTTGTAGCCGGTGAGGTACGTACGCTCCTTAAAGTCATCGGTCATCTCGATGGTAAGCGGCGACAGGTTGGCGGTGCAGAACGTGTACGCGACGTTGTAGATCAGGTACAGCACAAAGTAGTACGGGAAGCCAAACGGCGTAGCCACGAAGATGAGCGGCTCGGCGATCATCATCGGGATGGCCAGCAAGATCCAGAAACGACGACGACCAAAGATGCGGCCGATCTTGGTGGCATAGAAGTTATCGGCCACAAAGCCCATCAGCGGGCAAAGAATGGCGTTGACATAGATGGCAAACGAGCTGATCAGTGCAGCCTCGCCTGCGGACAGGCCACACTCCGTGGACAGGAACAGCACCATGTAGCTGTGCGTAAAGGTCAGGGCACCGGAATTGAGCATACCGCCCATACCAAAGCCCAAGCGCGTCCAGAATGTGATCTTACGCTTTTTTCCGATCTTATTAGTCATCGAGCTCCCTCTCTTTTCTCGATTGTCTTGCAGCAAAACATTGGAGTCCACACTGACATCTGTCTGCCCAGCGTTCAGGGTGAACGTTTAGTTAGATTATGTGCGATTCCTTACGAGAGGTGAACGTTCACTTGCATATTATCCCCGAACGGTCGATTTTTACCGCTGAACGGACACAATTGAGGCCCTAAGACCTATTGTCTGCTGGTAAAGGTGCCATGCTGGACACCCATGAGATAGGTGAACGTTTATCGTATTTTCCAATTTTTTCACTTAACCACAAAACGAAAACCCCGCCGGGAACACTCCCGACGGGGCCGACGACATAGCGCCACGCTTGGGTGCATTTGCCACTACAGGCAGACGCCGTCCTTCCAGATGCTGATCTCGTGACAGCCACGGCGCTCGGCACTCGTGAGTTTACCGCTCGCCGTCTCCAGCACCAGCTGGTATAGATCGCGAGCAGCCTCGTCGAGCGTGCGCTCACCCGTGGCAATCACGCCGGCGTTAAAGTCCATCCAGTTGGCCTTGTGGTCGCACAGACGCTGATTGGTGAACACCTTGAGCGTAGGCGCCGGCGCGCCAAACGGCGTGCCGCGTCCGGTCGAGAACAGAATCACGTGGCAACCGGCAGCCGTCAACGCCGTGGTGGATACCATGTCGTTGCCTGGACCGCACAGCATGTTCAGGCCATGCTTAGTTGCCTGGCCGGCATACGGCAGCACGTCGACGATGGGGGCAGATCCACCCTTTTGCACGCAGCCGCAGCTCTTGTCCTCGAGCGTGGTAATACCGCCGTCTTTGTTGCCGGGACTCGGGTTCTCATAGACGACCTCGCCGTGGCTAATAAAGTAGTCCTTAAAGCCATTGAGCATGTCGGAAGCGGCGTTAAAGACCTGCTCGTTCTCACAGCGATCGAGCAGGATACTCTCGGCGCCAAACATCTCGGGCACCTCGGTAAGCACCGACGTGCCGCCGCGGGCGACGACCATATCGCTCACGCGACCGATCGTGGGATTGGCGGTAATGCCCGAAAGACCGTCGGAGCCGCCGCACTTAAGTCCAATAACCAGCTCGGAGGCCGGAATGGGCTCGCGCTCGGCCTGCTTGGCGAGGTCTGCCAGCTCGGCCAGAATCTTGTGGCCCTCGATCTGCTCGTCGGCTACATCCTGGCAGGTGAGGAAGCGGACGCGCTCGTGGTCGAAGTCACCGAGCTCGTCAAGCACCTGCTGGTGCGTGCAGTTCTCGCAACCGAGCGACAGGAATAGCACACCGGCCGCATTAGGATGACGCGAGAGCGCCACCAGCAGACGACGCGTCTGGGCATGGTCGGCGCCGGTCTGCGAGCAGCCAAAGGGATGCGGGAAGTAGTAGACGCCCTCGAGCGGGCCCTCGACCAGATCCTGAGCCTGCTCGCACATAGCACGCGCAACCTCGTTGACGCAGCCGACCGTGGGGATGATCCACAGCTCGTTGCGCGTCGCGGCACGACCGTCGGCGCGGCGGAAGCCCATAAAGGTTTCAGGCTCAACGGGATCCACAACCGGATGCGTGGGGTTGTAGGCGTACTCGACCTCGCCCGAAAGGTTGGTCTTCACATTGTGCGTGTGGAGCCACTGACCGGGCTGGACATCGCCCGTCACATGGCCGATAGGAAGGCCGTACTTGATGACGTCCTCCCCCGCGGCAATCGAGCGCACGGCCATCTTATGACCCTGCGGAATATCCTCCGCGGCCACGACCTCGCCCACCCCGGGAACCGCGACGGCGGTGCCCTTGGCAAGCGGCGACAGCGCGACGATCACGTTGTCGGCCGGATTGATCTGGATAGTGTTCATTGCAAATGGTCCTAACCCTACAGGTTGAGCAGAAGTCGAGACGCGGGCACGCCGTCCCGCGCCCGCGTCTGCGCCGGAAATTTACGCCTGAGCGTTGGCGAAGGCCTGCTTGGCACCCTCGGCACGCACGACGGCGAGCGCGCTGACGACAAACTCCTCAAGACCTGCGATCTGCGTAAGGTCCTCGCCCCACATCTGCTTGTTGGTGAGCACGTCGTGCACCAGCTGGGCATCGTCGGCGCCGGCATGGGCGGCGTAGAAGTCGAGCACGAAGGCGTCGTCCTGAGCGGTGTACTCGGTGCCGTCGGAGCGACGCAGGTGCAGGCCGTCGCCCTCGCGGGACACGAGCTCCTGTGTGTAGAAGGAGATGAGCGTAGCGAGGCTCGTCGCCAGGCACTTGGGCAGGTTGCCGGTCTCGGCAACGTAGTCCTTGAGCGTGGGCAGGTCGCGAGCGCGCCACTTAGCCGTGGAGTTGAGGCAGATGGAGAGCAGCGCATGATCAATAAACGGGTTGTCGAAGCGGTTTTCGACGGCGGCGGCAAAGGCCTTGCAGTCCTCGACATCCAAGTCGGCGGCAAGCGTCGGAATGACCTCGTCGTAGAGCATGGTGTTCATGAAGCCGCGAACGGTCTCGTCATGCATGCAGTCGCGCACGATATCAAAGCCGGCAACCCAAGAGCCCGGAACAAAGGCGGTATGGGCACCGTTGAGGATGCGGACCTTGCGCTTCTTGTACGGGGTTACATCGGGGGTAACAAAGACACCCGGCAGGCCGGCCTTTACGAAGGGAAGCTTCTCGGCAAGCGACTCGCCGCCCTGGATGCCCCACATCTGGAAGGGCTCACGCACGGCCAGGAAGGGATCCTCGTAGCCCAAACGCTCGGCCACGACAGCGGCCTCCTTGGGATCGCGAATGCGACCCGGAACGATGGTGTCGACAAGCGTGGTGCAGATGGTGCAGTCGTTGGCCATCCACTGCGCAAACTCGTCCTCCCAGCCCCAGTCGCTCACGTACTGGTTCATGATGCGCAGCAGCTCCTCACCGTTGTGATCGATGAGCTCGCAGGCGAGCACGATGACGCCCGGCTTGCCGGCGGCCCAGCGGGCGTGAAGGACCTGGGCAAGCTTGGCAGGGAAGCTCGCGGGCGGCATGTCGTCGGCCTTGCAGGACGGGTCGTAGGCGATACCGGCCTCGGTGGTGTTGGAGACGATGATCTCCAGGCTGTCGGAGACGGCGACCTCCATCATGGCGCGATAGTCGTCCTCGCGATACGGGTTGAGACAGCGGCTGCAGGCGCTGATCACGCGGGACTCGTCAACCGTGTTGCCGTTCTCCTTGCCGCGCACCAGCACGGTGTACAGGTCGTCCTGAGCATTGATGCCATCGGCAAAGCCAAAGGCGCCGCTGATGGGCTGCACCATGACAACCTTGCCGTTCCAGCCGGTGACCTCGTTGCCCATGTCAAAGAAACGGTCGACGAAGGCGCGCAGGAAATTGCCCTCGCCAAACTGTAGAACCTTCTCGGGAGCGTCCTTGGGCAGCAGATAGCCCTTGTAGCCGATCTTCTCGAGCGCATCGTAGCTGATGTTCTCCATCTGTGTCTCTCCTTAGATAGCTGTTAGCGTGCAAGCAAAACGGGGGCGCCGTGTGTGGCAACGGCGCTCCCGTGTTCGATGTGATTCGATGCAGGCTTATGCCTCGACGGTGTCCAGATCAAAGCCAAAGTAGCGGACCGCGTTGTTGTAGCTAATGTCGCGCACGATATCGCCCAGCAGCTCCATGTCGGCCGGATACTTGCCCTGCTCGACCCACTCGCCGATCACGCTGCACAGCACGCGACGGAAGTACTCGTGACGCGGGTAGGACAGGAAGGAGCGGGAGTCGGTAAGCATGCCCACAAAGTTGCCCAGCACGCCCTCGTTAGCCAGAGCCGTGAGCTGCTCGCGCATACCGACCTCGTTGTCGTTGAACCACCAGGCAGAACCGTTCTGGATCTTGCCGGCGGTCGGAGCCTCCTGGAAGCAGCCCATCACGGTATCGATCATGGTGTTGTCGATGGGGTTCAAGCTGTACAGGATGGTCTTGGGCAAGCCGCAGGTCTCCTGAATGGAGTTGAGGAAATCGGCAAGCTGGTCGGACGGCGTGTAGTTGGAGATGCAATCGTAGCCGGTATCGGGGCCGAGCTTGGCAAACATGGCGCGGTTGTTGTCGCGCTTGCAGCCAAAGTGCAGCTGCATGGCCCAGCCCAGACGGACATACTCGCCAGCAACGAACTGCATAAAGGCAGTCTTGTACTTGAGGATCTCTTCCTCGGTAAGCGGCTCAGCAGCCAGACCCTTGGCAAAGATAGCCTCGATCTCGTCGGCGGTAGCCGGGACGTACATAACGTAGTCGAGTGCGTGGTCGGAGGCGCGGCAGCCCAGCTCGTGAGCAACGTCGTAGCGCTTGGAAATGGCAGCCTTCATGCCCTCAAAGTCGCTGACCTCAACGCCGGCAACCTCGGAAAGGTGCTTGCAGTAGTCGGCAAACTCCTGGCCGCGCTCGATACGCAAAGCGGCATCGGGGCGCATGGCGGGAACGACCTGAACGTCAAAGCTGTCGTCGGCGGCAATCTTCTTGTGCCACTCAAAGCTGTCGGCGGGGTCGTCGGTAGTGCAGATCATGCGGACGTTGGACTGCTTGATCAGGTTGCGGCAGGTAAAGCTGGCCTCGGCGAGCTTGGCGTTGGCAAGGTCCCAGACCTCCTGGGCAGTCTTGCCGTTGAGGACGCCCTCGTAGCCAAAGTAGCGCTTAAGCTCCAGGTGGCTCCACTCAAAGACGGGGTTGCCAACGCAGCGACCCAGGGTCTCGGCCCACTTTTGGAACTTCTCGCGAGCAGGGGCGTCGCCAGTGATAAAACGCTCGTCGACGCCGTTGGCACGCATCAGGCGCCACTTGTAGTGGTCGCCGCCCAGCCAAACCTCGGTGATGTTCTCGAAACGCTTGTCCTCCCAAATCTCCTTAGGAGAAATGTGGCAGTGATAGTCGACGATGGGCATGCCCTCGGCAAAGTTGTGGAACAGCTCCTCGCCGGTCTTGGTGCTCAGCAGGAAATCCTGATCGTCCATAAAGTTTTTCATCAAACAGCCCCTTTGCTGGCAAGGCGGGCGCACGGCGCGCTCGTTATCCTTTAGGTGAACGTTCACTATACTAATCCATTGCACCTCAAAAGGTGAACGTTCACCTAACCACCACGGGGTGAACGGTAGATTTTGCCCGTTCAACGGTTGCTGGAGATGTGACTTGCATGTATTGCGGACTGTTTGGCGTCCCCGAACACCGAACTTGAGCGCTTTTGCTCAGGTGGGTCATGTCCCGACGTACATTTTTGGGAGTATTCAGCATTGGAGCGCGCCGTGCGCCATCCTCAGCGTCCTATTTGGAACGCAGATAGCGCCCGATCGGCATAAAAAGTGCCCCCGATGGCAAATTACGCCATCGGGGGCACTTAAAACAGTCGTTCTGCACCTCATTCAGGGCATGCCAATGCTGAATACTCCCAAAAATGCACGTCGCAAGAGGGGGTACCTGCTCAATCGGCTAAATACCCGCAAGTTCGCAGTAGCGGTCGACATTGCTGGCAAATACCATCTCGACGGCGCCCTTCTGGACGGGCACCGTCGGGGTCCTTCCCCACAGCAGATAATCGCCTAAGGTTTTGGCGCCACGATATGCCAGACTCACCGGGTCCTTGTAGACGATGTTGGTAAAGATGCCCCGACGCAAGGCCAGGGCGCTTTCGGGAAACAGGTCGTTGCCGATCACCATAACCTGACCGGCCTTGCCGCTCGAGACAAGCGCATCGGCAACCACTTCGGAACCAACGGCAAAAACGCTACAAATGAGCTCAGGGGCGTCCGGCGCACTCAAGCGCTTTTCGAGCTCATGCTTGAGCTGTTTGACTTGCGCATGGGCGCCGGCAAGGTCCTCAACTTGCCATGGAATATCGTGTTCGCGCAGGTAATTGTGAAAGGCGCGGGCGGTTAGATAGTGCGAATCGGTATAGGGGTCGCCCGCCAACAGGAGCACGCGGGCGTCAGCCCCAGAAGCGTGAACCAGGTTTGCCGCCTGCTCTGCCATAAGACTGCCCGCCGCGGAATAGTCTGCCAGACTGGCACCCAGGCGATCGAGGTGCGGTCGGTCGCCATCGACGAGCTCGATCGCCACACCCGCCTCGGCAATCTGCCTCAAAAGCTCGGTCGCACGGTCATCGCTCGGAACATAGGCAAGCAGGCCATCAATCTTCTCGCCTACCTGCAAGCGCTCATCAATCTGCTCGAGCGCATCGGCGTAGCCACCCACGCCAAATTCAACACGCTCAACCGTAATGCCCCGGTCGATGACCTCCTGCTCAAAGCGGTTGCAGCCTTCCCACAGGTAACGGAAAAAGTACGCTCCCTCGCGCGAGGCGCGGGGCAGGCAAAACACCAGGTTGATATCCTTGCGGCGCAGGCTCGAGGCACTCGTATTGCGATGGTAACCCATGGCCTCGGCCTTAGCATTCACCTTGGAGCGCACGGATTCGCTCACGCCGGCCTTACCCGTCAGGGCCTTGTGCACGGTATTGATGGAAACGCCAAGCTCGGCGGCTATGTCCTTCATGGTTACGCGAGCGCTCATGGGGATACTCCGTTATAGATAAGTTGCCAATTAACACTACAGGTAACGATACCCCAAAATCACTCTACAACTCGCCGCGCTCGCCCCCAAATGTGCAAAGCGCCCCGCGAACGGATGCTCGCGAGGCGCTTGGATGCCTAGACCTTATTTAATACCGCGGCCCAGGTCTTCGGCGATTTTGTCCACGCCCTTAAGCGCAGCGCACGTCTTTTTGCTGGAACAATGCCCCGTGCAAACGCCGCCCTGAGCGCAGTCGGCGCAGGTTCCCTTTCGGTAGATGCGCACGCACACGGCGACAAACGCAATACCGATAACAGCCAGTACAACAATATCGATAGGTGCCATAGCAAGCCTCCCCTAGTTAACCAGCACTTACTTTACCCCATTCTCCACCTACCAAAAAGGGACAGGTTTATTTTGGTCGGTTTTATCTGCGGAAACGTCACATCTCCCCCACCAAAAAGCCCGAGTGTCGCTGGGACACCCGGGCTCGTGGAAAGGGGTTAATCCTTATTCGGACTTAAGCGGAAACTGCGGCGGAAGCAGTGTTGGTCTCGTCCTCGTCGGTCCATGCATGCTTGGGCATGGGACGGAAGATCTGGAAGAGCATCGCAACCAGCAGCACGATGGCCACAATCGTCCAGATACCAAACTGTCCAAGAACAAGCAAGTTGTAGAACTGGTTGATGAACAGGCCGATCACCCAAGCGAAGGCGCACTCGTAACCGATGGCGATCGCAGTCCACTTGCCGGAATCCATCTGGTTGCGGATGGTGCCAATGGCAGCAAAGCACGGAGCGCACAGCAGGTTGAAGGCGCCGAAGGCAACGCAAGCGCCCATGGTGGGGAACATGCCGGCAAACGCGGTCCACAGGCTCGGGTCGGTCTCGCCCGCGTCGGCGACGGACAGCAGCGAGCCGGCGGTGGCGACGACGTTCTCCTTGGCGACGAGGCCAGAGACAGTCAGCGCGGTGGCCTGCCAGGTGCTAAAGCCGAGCGGGGCGAAGATCCAAGCGACCAGGTTGCCCAGCATGGCAAGCACGGAGTAGTCCATAAACTCCTCGGGGATGCCGTCCATCGCAGGCAGGAAGCCAAAGGAACCGTTATAGCTACCAAAGTTGGAGAGGAACCAAACGACGACGGTGGACGCAAAGATGACCGTGCCGGCCTTCTTGATAAAGGCCCAGCAGCGCTCCCACACGTGCAGCGCCCAGGAACGGATCGCCGGGAAGTGGTAGGCGGGAAGCTCCATAACGAACGGCGTCGGGCGACCGGCGAAGAGCTTGGTCTTCTTGAGCATGAGGCCCGAGGCGATGACGGCAAAGACGCCCAGGAAGTAGAAGAGCGGGCTGATCCATGCAGCCGTGGTGGAAGAATCGCCAATGATGGAGCCCATGAGCAGGGCGATGATCGGCAGCTTGGCGCCGCAGGGGATGAACGTGGTGGTCATGACCGTCATGCGGCGGTCCTTCTCGTTCTCGATGGTCTTGGTGGCCATGACGCCGGGGACGCCGCAGCCCGAGGACACGAGCATGGGGATGAACGACTTACCGGACAGGCCAAAGCGGCGGAACACGCGGTCCATGATGAAGGCGACGCGGGCCATGTAGCCGCAGTCCTCCAGGAAGGACAGCATCACGAACAGCAGGAACATCTGCGGCACAAAGCCGAAAATGGCGCCCAGGCCGCCAACGATACCGTCGCAGACCAGCGAATCGACCAGGCCACCGTCCTCGGTGCCACCCGCCACAAGGGCGTCGTGCACCACGGTGGTGATACCCGGGACATAGGGGCCGTACTGCGTCGGGTCAACCGAATCGGCGTCGTCGCCCGCAGCCTCGACAGCTGCGTCGTAGGCGTCGCGACCCTGGCCGAGCACATACCAGCCGTCGGTGCCGAAGAGCTGGTCGTTGGTGAAGTCGGTCACCGTGCCGCCCAAGGTAGAAACGGCGATGTAGTACACGCAAAACATGATGACCACAAAGATCGGCAGGCCCAGGATACGGTTGGTAACCACGCGATCGATCTTCTCGGAAGTGCTCATCTTGGCCGGGGCCTTGGTGAGGCACTCATCGATGATGTGCGCGATGACGCCATAGCGCTCACCGGTGATGATGGACTCGGCGTCGTCGTCGCAGTCCTGCTCGCACTGGGCGACCAGCTCCTCCACGCGAGCGGCCTTCTCCTTGGTGAGGTTGATGAGTTTGCAGGCGTCTGCATCACGCTCGAACAGCTTAACGGCGTAATAGCGGCGCTTGTTGGCGGGAACGCTCGCCGGAAGGTTATTCTCGATGTGGTCCAGAACGTCCTCGATGGAGGAGTCGAACTTGTGCTCCGGCACCTGGCCCTTGGAAGCAGCGGACTTCTTGACCTGCTCGAACAGCTCCTTGATGCCCTTGTTCTTAAGAGCCGAAATCATCATGACCGGGCAGCCGAGCTTCTTGGAAAGCTTGTCCGTGTCGATCTTGTCGCCGTTCTTCTCGACCAAATCGGCCATGTTGAGGGCGACGACCACGGGCAGGCCGGTCTCGATGACCTGAAGCGCCAGGTACAGGTTGCGCTCGAGGTTGGTGGCGTCGACAACCTGGACGACCACATCGGGCTCGCCGCTCATGAGGTAATCGCGCGAGCACTGCTCCTCGGGGCTGTAGGGGGAAAGCGAGTAGATGCCGGGGAGGTCCGTGATGGTAACGTTCTTGTCGCTTAGGAGCTTGGCCTCCTTTTTCTCAACCGTGACGCCGGGCCAGTTGCCAACGTAGCCGTTGGCGCCGGTGATCAGGTTGAAAAGCGTGGTCTTGCCGCAGTTGGGGTTACCCGCCAGCGCGACATGGATCTGAGAATCCGCCATTCAATCCTTCTTCCTTGTGTGCCCGCGCTGCTTTCTCCGCACGGGCTGGATAATGTGCTTCAAAACTGCTGCATTAAGTTAGAAATAACTAACTTTATCTGCAGAAATATACACCGCGAGTCTTTACTGGACCTCGACGACGGCCGCCTCCTCCTTGCGGATGGAAAGCTCGTAGCCGCGCACGTTGATCTCGACCGGATCACCGAGCGGTGCGACCTTCACGACCTTGAACGAAGTGCCCTTGATGAGCCCCAGGTCCATAAGGTGGCGGCGAAGCGCACCCTCACCGTGAAGCTTGACGATGGTGGAGCTCTCGCCCACCTTAACGTCACCCAACGTCTTCATCCTCTTGTCCCCCTTTCGGTTTTTATGAAATGCTACAGACTAACCGACGGTCATGATGTGCATGGCAACCTTGGAATCGATGCCAAAGCGTGCGCCCAGCACCGTGACGATGATATTGGCACCACTCGAGCTCACCACGTGGATTTCGTTGCCCTCGACAAAGCCGAGGTCCTTGAGGTGGTGTTTCATGTCCTCATTGCCCTTTACACGAGACACGCGCACGGTTTCGCCCGCTTTTACCATCGAAAGCGGCATGGCCGGCATCTGCGGTCCGCAAGACATGAGTGGCTCCTAACGTCAGTTCGTCCTCAACATCGACGCGATAAAAGTTAACCACGTCTATGTTCGCTTTAGTAAACTAGCACGTGGTTAACTTTTTGGAAAGGGTCTCTATTCAGTTTTCGAAAAAGTTTCCTATACGAAACAAAAAGGCGCGGCAAAGAGCCGTCCTTTGCCGCGCCCCGTCATGCTTAAAGCGAGAGGTTTCTAATCGACGTAACGCAGGAAGCCTCATCCACGCCCGAAACGCGGAAGATGATGTCCTCGCCGCACTCGCCGTAGAGAGCCATGAGGCCCATAACGTCGCGACCGTCGGTATGACGGTCACCGATGCTGACCGACACGTCGCTACGATGCTTGGCAATGATGTCATAGAGCAATGCAACCGGGCGGGCATGTAGTCCCAACGGATCTTTAATCGTCTTTGTAAACTCGACCATGTCCCCTCCCACGACATCGCACATTCGGCCGGCAAACCCAGCCACGTGGTAGTTATTGTAGCGTTAGATGCTTATCGAGGGCCCCTCCGGATACCCTGTGGTCAAAAAGTGGCAAATATGAGTACTGTCACCAATTTAGTAGCAGCAAAATCGAGAGCAAATTGCCTACTTTGAGCGATTCGAAGAGGTTAAAAGCCGTCAAACGCCCTTTAAAGGGGGTTAGATAAATTGATTTTGAGCCCATTTTTGCTCGGAACAGGCCGAAAAATATGACACCTCTTTTGCAGCAGTACTCATATTTGGCATTTTTTGCCCACAGGGTCCAAAACCATGCCCCAAAACAAAAGGAGGGGCCTCGTAAGGCCCCTCCTTAGGAAAGGGAATCGATTTATTCCACAGCCGTAGATTAATCCTAGCCGCTACTCCATCATGTCGAGAACGGAGGGGCGAAGCTCGCTCTCGGCGGCCTCGGGATCGGTCTCGCGCAGGCGGTTGATGTAGCGGTTGTACCACATCACGGCAAGGCCCAGGAAGACAACCACGCCGCCAACGTTGTAGACCAGCGTCAGCCACAGAGGCTGATCAAGCGGAATGGTGCCGCAGATAAGCACGAAGCAGAAGACCACAAGCAGGAATGCGGCAACGACCAGGCCAAAGCTGCGCGAGCCCATGCGGAAGTCACGGGGAGCGGCGTCGAAGTTCTTGCGCAGCATAAAGTAGGCAAGCAGAATCAGCAGCGGCGGGAGCAGAGCCGTGGCAGCCGTCATGTTGGTGACAATCATGAGCAGGTCGTCGAGGTTACCAGAGCCCAGAGCCGGGATGATCAGGATGGGAACGACGATAGCGAACTGCAGCCAAGCGGCGCGGGCGGGAATGCCGTGCTCGTTAAGCTCGACAATCTTGCTACCAAAGACGCCCTTGGGGATCTCGGTGAAGAAAACCTTGATGGGAGCCGAGGTCCACATCATGAGGGAGCCCAGCGTTGCGGCAAGAAGGATCAGGCCGATGACGCGCGTGGACACTTCCATGGGAATGCCAAAGTGGGCAAAGACAGCGCCGAATACGTCGAAGATGCCGGTGGAGATGGCAACGCTGCCCTCGGGGATGAACAGGTTAACCAGCAGCGAAGCGCCTGCATACAGAAGGCCGATGGTCAGGCCGGCGATAACGACAGTGCGCACGAAGGCCTTGACGCCGCCCTTGAGGTCGTTGAGGAACACGCCGACAGACTCAGCGCCGCCAACGCCCTGGATGATCCAGGCAAGCGTACCGAAGAAGCCCCACGTAGTTGCGAAGTTGCTCGTGTCGGGAGCCATGTTAGCGGGCGTGGGAGCCGTAGCGAACTCGACGCCGCCAAAAGCAGCAGCCAGAGACAGCAGGATGAACACGGCGGTCAGGCCGAGAGCCGCGGTCGAACCGAAGGAGGAAATGGAGCCGATCCACTTAGCGCCCTTGGTCGAAACCCACGTGGCGATAGCAAAGACGACGATCTCGATAATGGTGATCCACAGCTGCGAAAGCTCGGCGTTGGCACCAAAGAACACGTAGCTCGCGTAGATGATGACGTTGGGCAGGACGGACGCAAAGAAGAACAGGTTAACGAACCAGTAGCTAAATGCCGTCAGGAACGCCCAGCGACCACCCATCGAGGTCTTAACCCATGCGTACACGCCAGACTCGGAGTCCTTGTTGAGGCCGACGAACTCGGCGGTAACCAGGGTATAGGGGACAAAGTACAAAAGCGTGGCGAAGAAGAACGACGGCGCAGCCGCCAAGCCGATGGCCGCGTTGTTGTTGATGATGTTCTTGATACCGAACACGGCGGCGACCGTCATGCCCAGCAGAGCGAACGAACCAATCGTTCCTCGTTTTTCAGAGCTCATAAGCCCTCCCAATCATCTGTTAAATGTCATCTAAAACCGTCCGAGCTGCAAGTGCAATCGTGGACGGCGCACCTGCTAAGGGGAATGGGGAAAAGGGAGTCAACAAAGCCATCCCCCTTAACGGCGCGAAGCAAACGTCCAGGCGGACGAATACTACTTGTTGGGGAAGGAATAACCTTCAACCGTCACGTGCAGTACCACGACGCGGGGATCCGCGGCATCGGCCACGACACGGTAGGCCTCGTCAATTTCGACGACGGCAACGCCGCCGGCGGGAATCGTCACAGTCTCCCCCGTACCCTCAAAGCGCTCGCGATCATCGATATCGCTGTAAGCGCGGGTGCAGGTTAGGCTTGCCTTGGGGGCAACCTCGACGGTCAGGTCGCCGTCGAGCGGGGCGAGCACGGCATGATAGCGACGGTGACCGACCAGATCGGCGGTAGCCGCCTCGTGGGCGTTCACCCACCAGTACACCAACGAGTCGCCGATGGAGTAAGCCACGTCGTGCTGCAGGTCGGCAACACCATCGAGCGCCTGGCCGGTACGCATCCACTTCCTGACGGACTTCATCTGAGCGTCGAAATCGGCGCGCGAATTAAAGACATGCATGACTTATGCCTCCTTAATGGGTGCCAGCGCCTGAGCCAGATCGGCAGACGTCAGCGGTCGCAGGGACACCTCGAAACTGAAGCTCTCAAAACGGGTGCGATAGGAATCGAGCACCTCGGAACCCCAAGAGTTCGAGCCAAGGCCGAGCAGCTGGTCGTTGATGTTGACCGTGACCGTGTCACCCTTGACAAGGTCGTAGACGTGCTTGGCGTTATCGATGGCCTCGCAGCTATAGGGCCATGCCGAGAACGAGAACGGGTTGGAAGCGGCGTCGGTCGGACGAGTCACCAACACGCCGTCACCGTGGCTGGAGCGCAGGGCGACCCAACGGGTGCCCTCGCGGTTAGCGCAATCCTGGGGCATGACATACGGCGTGAACATGTCGTCGACCGTAGTGCGGTAATGGCCGACCGGGTTGGCGCGCAGCGAGTCCGGATAGCTCTCGCCCGGGCCGTGGCCATACCACTCGACGGCACGATCGCAACCGGGGACCTCGAAGGAGATGCCGATGCGCGGGATAATGTCCGAATAGTCGCCGTAAGGCTCGCCGGAAACCTTGAGGTCGACACGACCGCTCGGAAGCACGGTGTAGACGAGCTCGACGCGCATGCCGAACGCGCGGACGGGAGGAGCGATACGCTGGCTCACGGTCACGACGACCGCATTGCCATCCTGCTTCCAAGAAACCTTGCGGGTAGACGTCTGCATCACATCGATGAAGTTGTCCTTCCACAGTGAGTCATACTCCTGCGCATGGTTATCGACGAGCGGATGCCAAAAACCAACCTGGGGACCAGAGGCCATGACGTCGCGGCCGGATGCCTTCCACTCGCTCACGGTGCCGTTTACCTTACTGAAGGTCAGCTCGCCGTTGAGGGAGTGAATGCGAATCTCCTGCTCGGTCTCCTCGACCGTAAGCTCAGGACGAGTGGGAGCCGCGATGGCCGACGCTGGATGGTTTGCGATGGCAAACTGGCTTACGCCCAGTTGGAACATCGGCTCGCACCAGACGTGAGCGGCCATGGTGTAAGCGCGCACGGTCAGCAGGGTCTCGCCTACCGCGGCCTCGCGAATCACCAGCGGAAGCTGGACGGACTCGCCGGGGGCAACCGCGCCGGGCATGAGCGTCTTGCGGCACACTACGTCGCCGTTCACCAGGGTCTCCGCCGACAGGCAGACATCCTCGAGGGTGGTGAACCAACGCTTGTTGGTGACGGTCAGCTCGCCCGCCTCGGCGTCATAAGCCATGCGAACCGGGCAGATGACCTGGCCATACTCAGTGAGGCCCGGGCTCGGCTGCTGCCAGGGGAACACCATGCCATCGATGCAGAAGTTGCTGTTGTTGGGGTAATCGCCGTTGTCGCCACCATACATATCGTAGGCAACGCCGTCCTCGGTCACAGCAGCCAAACCGTGGTCGCACCATTCCCAGATAAACTGGCCTTGGATGCAATCCCAGCGATCGAAGACCTCCTGGTACTCGGACAGGCCTCCGGGGCCATTGCCCATGGAGTGACCGTACTCGCAGTTGATGCGCGGCTTGGGGAACGGATGCTCGCCAAAGTCGTTCATCTGCGACACACGGGAGTACATGGTGGAAATGACGTCGACGGTATCGGCGTTGCGGTCCTCCTCGTAATGGACCGGGCGACCATCGAGCTCGTGAGCCTTGGCGTACATCGCGCGGATGTTGCAGCCATAGCCGCTCTCGTTGCCCATCGACCACATAATGATGCAGGCGTGGTTGCGCTCCTGCATCACCAGGCGCTCAATGCGGTCGACATAGGCCGGCTCCCATGCCGGGTCGTCGGTGACCAGGGCGATATTGCCGATATTCTCGAAGCCGTGGCTCTCCATATCGGTCTCGGCGACCAGCATGATGCCGTACTCGTCGCACAGCTCGTAGAAGCGCGGATCGTTGGCGTAGTGGGACGTGCGCACCGCGTTGATGTTGTGCTGCTTCATGAGCTCCAGGTCGCGGCGCATGCGATCGAGGCCCACGGCGCGGCCCTTGTGATCGTCGTGATCGTGGCGGTTGACGCCATGCATCTTAAAGTAAGTGCCGTTGAGGTAGATATGATTGCCCTCGACCGTCACCTCGGCAAGACCCTGGCGATGTGGGACGTACTCGCTCACCTTGTCGCCGTCGTAGACCTCAAACGTAAGGTCGTAGAGGAAGGGGTCCTCGGGATTCCAGAAGTGGGCATCGGTCACGCTGCACTCGGCATGGCCGTCGACGCACTCGCCCGTAGCCACCACGTTCTCGCCATCGCTGAGCGTAAACACGATGCGGGAAGCGCCCTCGGCAACCGTATCGAGCGTAATCAGAGCAGTATCGCCCTCGCGGTGCGTGCGGAACCTAAAGTCGACCAAGTGCGCGGCGGGACGCTGCATAAGGTACACATCGCGGAAGATGCCCGAGGCCCACCACATATCCTGGTCCTCGATATAGCTGCCATCGCTGTACTGCAGGACCTTGACAGCAAACAGGTTGTCGCCCTCGACGAGCGCGTCGGTCACGTCGAACTCGGCAGACAGGCGCGAACCCTTGGTCATGCCGATAAACTGACCGTTGACGTACAGCTCGCCATAGCTCTCGATGCCGTCGAAGCGAATGATCTCGCGAGCGCCGGCAGGAACGGCGGGAAGGTTGACGATGCGCTGGTAGACGCCCGTGGGGTCGTCGGAGGGAACGAACGGCTGATCCACCGGGAACGGGAAACCCTCGTCGGTGTAGGCAAGGTTGCCATAGCCATCCACCTGCCACAGATGCGGGACCTCCACGCGATCCCACTCGGGCTTGTACGTGGAGAGCTCCTCGTTGGAGACGGTAGCGGGGCCCTCAAAGAGGCGGAACTGCCACGAGCCGGACAGCTGGACAAACCCGCGCGACAGCTCGCGGCTGTACGTCGCAGCGAGATCGGCGGTCTCGTAACCCATAAAGTACGCATGGGGTGCCAGGCGGTTCCTGTGGGTGAGCGCTTGGTTTTCCCAATCGTTAATGGCGTCCATGGTGATGCTCCTTCGTCATCGTAGTGATTCTTGTGCAACCGGTTGTCCTTATCTTACGGGCGATGCAAAAAACTGTGCAACCGGTTGTCCGCTGAACGGTCGATTTCGCCGGATTAACGGTGCAACCGGTTGTACAACCGCGGCACTTATGTCACCCTGAGTATCGAAACTCAGCGCAAGACATCGTTCTTAAGCTCGTAGGCAACCGCCACGCCCGCTGATATCTCACCCATACGAGACGTATTCGATTGCGGCTTGGTTGCAAAACGACACCGGTCACCGGATATCATGAACGCTGTTCAGGCGCACTATAGTAAGCTGTATCCGCACTAGCCCGTACCAGTGACAACATCGACCGCATTTTCCAGGAGACGCCATGACCCAACCAGTTCGCACCGCACCTACGCTTGCCGAGGTTGCCGCAGCTGCCGGCGTGTCGCGCTCCACGGCATCGCGCGCCCTCAACGATTCGCCCCGCATTAGCGAGGAAACCAAAAAGCGCGTCCGCGCGGCGGCCAAGGAAGTCAATTTTGTCCCCAACGCTCGTGGCCGAGCGCTCGCTGTCGGGCGCACGGAAATCATCGCCGTGCTCGTGACCGAGCCTCTGAGTGAACTCTTCAGCGACCCCACCTATAGCGAGTTTTTGAGCGGCATTACCGAGGAACTGTCGGAGTCTTCCTATCTGCCCGTTATCTTGCAGGCGTCTTCCACGCATGAGCGCAACCGCGCACGCGAGCACTTTGAGCGCCGCTCGTTCGACGCCGTGATCGACGTCTCCCCCTACAAGGGCAGCGAGCTGCTCGAGGTGCTGCGCGAGCTGGGCGTACCCACCGTGTTGTGCGGCCAGCTCGAGGGCCACCCCTATCGCGACGTGTTCTCGACGGTCTACTCTGACGACGAAGAGGGCGGACACTTTGCGGCACTCGCCATGAAGAAGCGCGGGCGCAAAGATATCGTCGCCGTGTTGGGACCGCAAGACAACCCCGCTGTTGTCGACCGCCTGCGCGGCTACCGCGCCGTCTTGGGCGAAGATCTCCCAGACGCAAACGTTATCTATACCGGCTGGAACAGCGGAGACGGCTATCAGGCCATGCACCAGATCCTCGCGCGCGAGATGGCTTTCGATGGCGTGCTCTGCGGATCGGACCGTATCGCGGCTGGCGTCATCACCGCACTCAACGAGGCAGGCCTATCCGTTCCGGCGGACGTTTCTGTCGTCGGCTTCGACGATCACGAGATTGCGACGCGCTGCGTCCCCGCGCTCACGACCGTCCGCCAGCCCCTGCGCGAAGAAGGCCACATGGCCGCCAACATTGCGCTCGATATGATCAAGGGTGCCGAGCCGACCACCTCCGTGATGCACATGCAGCTGATCCAGAGAGACTCGCTATAAGATACTGGGACAGGCTTTCCGCCAGACAGTTGTTGCGGAAAGCCTGTCCCGTTCTGGGCGCTCATTCTGGGGCACAGTTTCCGTTAGACAGCTCAACCGGAAACTGTGCCCCATTATTTTGCCGAATTCTGGGTCGCGCTTTCCCAGAGGACCCCCTTTGGGAAAGCGCGACCCGTTCTGGGCGCAGATTCCGGGACGCACTTTCCGCGATGCCCGGTCACCCCATACCCTCACAATCTCGGCGTATAAAAAACGAGGGAAGGCACACGTCCTTCCCTCGTTACGAGCAATATATAGCCGCTCGCCTACATCAGGCGCAGGCTGACGTCCTTGAGCTGGGCGCCGGAAACGGCACTCGGGGCGCCCGACATAAGGTCGGAGCCGCTGGCCGTCTTGGGGAACGCCATGACGTCGCGGATGGAGTCGGAACCGGTGAGCAGCATGCACACGCGGTCCAGGCCCAGAGCGAAACCGCCCATCGGGGGCGCACCAAACTTGAGCGCCTCCATGAGGAAGCCGAACTGAGACTCGGCGCGCTCCTCGGTAAAGCCCAAGAGCTTGAGCATGGACATCTGCATCTCGGCGTTGTGGATACGCATGCCGCCGCCGCCAGCCTCAAAGCCGTCCATGACAAAGTCGTAGGTGCAAGAACCAGCCGCCAACGGGTCGGCCTCGATCTTGGCGATGTCGGTCTCGGTCGGCAGGGTAAAGGGCTGATGCTCGGCTGCATAGGCCTTGCGGTCCTCATCCCAGTGGAACAGCGGGAAGTTGACGACCCACAGGAAGTCGTGGCCCTCGCGCTTGATCTCGAGCGCGTTAGCCATGTGGGAACGCATGCCGCCCAGGATCTCGTCGGAGAGCAGGCGCGGGCCGGCGGCAAACATCACAAGGTCGCCGGGCTCGACGTCCATGCGCTCGCGCAGAGCCGCCATCTCCTCGTCCGAGAAGAACTTGACGATGGGGCTGTTGATGGAGCCGTCCTCGCGGAAGGCGATCCAGGCCAGGCCCTTGGCGCCAAACGTGGAGGCCACGCCGGCGAGCTTGTCGATCTTGGCACGTGCCCAGGCACCGGCGCCCTTGGCGTTGATGGCCTTGACGACAGAGCCCTCCTCGTTCGCGGCAGTCGCAAAGACCTTGAACTTGGAGTTGGCAAAGATGTCGGTCAGGTCGACCAGGTGCATGCCATAGCGGGTATCGGGCTTGTCGGAGCCATAGGTGTCCATGGCCTCCCAGTAGTCCATACGACGCAGCGGCGTGGGCATCTCGACACCCATGCGGCCGAAGGCATCGGCAAGAACCTCCTCGAGCGCGCTCATGACATCGTTCTGGTCCACGAAGGACATCTCGATATCGACCTGGGTGAACTCGGGCTGGCGGTCAGCGCGCAGGTCCTCGTCGCGGAAGCACTTGGCAACCTGGTAGTAGCGCTCGACGCCACCGACCATGAGCAGCTGCTTCAGAAGCTGCGGGGACTGCGGCAGGGCGTAGAAGTTACCCGGCTGGATACGGCTGGGAACGATGAAGTCTCGAGCGCCCTCGGGCGTGGACTTAAACAGGGAGGGCGTCTCGACCTCCATGAACTCACGGTTGTGCAGCGCCTCGCGAATGGCAAAGGTGAAGTCGGAGCGCAGCTTGAGGTTGGCCATCATCTCGGGACGGCGGAGGTCCAGATAGCGATAGCGCAGGCGGGTGTCCTCGCTGGTCTCGATGCCGTCCTCGATCTGGAACGGCGGGGTGACGGACGTGTTGAGCACCTCGGCGTGGTCGGTCAGGACCTCGATCTCGCCGGTCGCGAGCTTAGTGTTGGTGGTCTCCTCGCCACGGGCGCGCACGACGCCGTGGATCTTGATGGGCCACTCGGGACGCATGGTCTCGGCGATCTTAAAGGCATCGCCGTCGGAGTGCTCGGGGTCGAAGGTGAGCTGCGTGATGCCCTCGCGGTCACGAAGGTCGCAGAAGATAAGGCCGCCGTGATCGCGGCGACGGCTCACCCAACCGGTGAGGGTGACCTCTTCGCCCACGTTCTCGAAGCGAAGCTCGCCGCAGGTACGGGTGTGCATGGAATGCTCATCGATGGGACGGGTCTGGCTCATACCAGTGATCCTCCTTTATGGATCTGTGCCGCCCCGTGTCGTTCCGGGCGGCGTCGTACAGATTTGCCCAGCCTGCGTAAACCGCGCAGCCAGACATGGCGTTCTATCTTATCGCACCCGCATCGATGTGCCGCGAAAAAGTAGCTCTTGCCCAAAGACTTGACGGAGAGGTTGATTTCCGATCTCAGCCGAACACATTGAGCAAATAGGCCGTTCCCGCACCT
>ERZ773209.388-NODE-388-length-31532-cov-111.447247_pt1 | contig 31532 bp, 26 predicted proteins | sample MGYA00511109_ERZ773209 | MGnify/ENA primary metagenome ERZ773209 (study PRJEB29015, sample SAMEA2737786) | human gut metagenome | biome: human gut; feature: human-associated habitat; material: faeces | place: China | collected 2012 ...
AGCGATGCCAATGAGTGCAATGAAAGCTCGCTTTCAAATTGCCGAGTGCAGCTCGGTTTATCAACAAAGAAGGACGGGATGATTATCACTCTACCCTTCACGCATCTCACCAGCTTGCTCTGGGTAAACGGAGGCCTCTGGAAATGCAAACCACGCATCACACCATAAGAACTCATGCTCTCATTGTCCTAGCAGAACTCCACCTTGTAACCTACCAATGGCTCTACTTTCTCTTTAAGCTCTCGCTCGCTAAAGCTTTCAAAGAAATAACCACGAGCATCTCTAAACAGGCGAGGCTCAAAGATGAGTACGCCATCTATGTTTGTCTTTATTACGTTCATCTAAATTTATATTTTTATTGATTACAAATCATGATGATAAAACTACTTTCCTTCAGTAAGTTCCTCAAACATTTCAATATGTTGATCAACAACTCTTGAAATGTCATAGTTCTCTATCACTTTTTTCAAAGCCTTGGATTTCATTTCTGTAGCTTCCTTTGGATGACGATATAACCAGAGTACCTTTTCTGCGGCATCCTTCGGATTATCCATTTCCACCAACAAACCATCAATACCATCATCTACCAATGTTGGGATGGCATCTATCCTGGTGGCAACGACATTTTTCTCAGCTGCCATATACTCAACAACAGCCAATCCGAATCCCTCCCACCTAGACAAGAGCATTGCTACATCAAAAACTTTCAAATAGCTATATGGCTCGTCAGTCCAACCAGTTATAACAAGTTCCAAACCATTCTCCATGGCAAAGGCCTTGACTTCTTCCTCTTCCTCACCACTTCCCACAATGATAAAAGCAGAGTTAGGAATCTCATCATGAATCAACTTGGCTGCACGGATAAATACATCAGGTGCCTTCTGTGGAGAAAGTCTTCCTATCATACCTACCACAAAGGCATCTTCCGCAATGCCAAGTTCACTTCTAGACTTAGCCAAGGCATTCCTCACAGCACTCACATCAATACCATTCGGAATCAAAGCAAGCTTATCATCCTTAGCAATGTGTTCACGCTCTGCCGAAGCCTTTTCTGCCTTAGAGATACAAACTATCTTGTCTGTGCAAGGAGATAGTATTTTCTCCAAGCACAGATATATCATACTTTTCAGTTTCATCTGATTAAAATTTACTTGATGTTAAAAGCCCAACCATGCGGATTATAGACTACTTTACAGTGTAGTCCGATGGCTGCCATACGCCCTAAACCACCTGCAAAACTGCTGTGGCAATACAGAATGTCAGGATTAACCTTTTTGATTTCACGGCGAATGGCTCTGACTTTTTTGATAACTCGCAAAGGAGAGAATGATTGCGTAAGATCCATTTGCTGAACACCATCTACAATCTTGCTATACAAACTTTCATCATAATTGAGAGAACAAATGAAATACTGCTTTATTCCCTTTTTCTCCAACCGTGGCAGGAGCATTTGGAGATAACGCTCTACACCTCCTGCACATTCTGCTAAATGTAATATCTTCATAACCGATTATTCTTGACTTAATTCTACATTTTCAGCTCTTAATCCATCATAAGAGAAACCCAAAAAGAATGTCACAGAAGAATTTAAATTATCCTTTGTAATATTATTCTTTCCTGGATTGAAGAAAACTTCTAATCCTTGATCCGTGATAATCTTAGCAGCACCAGCATGTTCATAGCCACTAACAACCCCCTCAACCCGATAAAATGCATCTTGATTATCAGAAGGTTTTACATCCAAGTTACTAAGCAATTTTTGGGGTGCCTTACCGTACCATTCTCGAATACCTATTTTTTTATTACCACCCTTATTCTTGCATTCCTCAATTAATCTTCTACAGGTTTGAGCAGCAATACTACTACCATTTAATGCTTTAATCGCATAGAAGACATAATGATAGAATGTTACATCTATTGATGGTGACAAACTAGACCATTGAGCTAATTTTGCGAGAATCTCATCTATTCTCAAATATTTGGAATATCTCGCAGCTTTGAACCACAAAAAGAAATTTCTCTCATTATTAGGCTCTTCAAGAATATTTTGTTCCATCAAAGCCGTAATTTGTCCGATCGTCTTTTCTTTATTGGTATAATCTCCGCGATAAAAATATGTTCGTACAATATTTCTTCTCACCATCTGAGGATGCTTAGAATTATCCATCTGATTAGTTAATTTCTGTATAATACTTCCATAATCCTCATACAATAATCTCAAATTATGCTCACATGTATCATATCTTTCAGAAACACCATCAGCTGAATTATTATAGTAATTCTCTAAAGTTTCCAACAAATTATGACAATCATCTATCCAATCTGCATAAGGCTGATAGGCATTGGTTACAATTTCCATCTTAGATAGTCCCTCATATTTTTGAGAGAAATCAAATACTTTCAGAAGCATTTCTACATGAGAAATATAACCGAATTCATCTATAGAACCTTTATTTAGCTTTCTGGAAGCTTCAAACTCATGCGCAGCTTTAGGCAGCAACTCCACAACGATTTCGTCATAAAGCTTATGTTTTGCTGCTTGGTAAGTTCCTTCATTCAAGCATTTCTGAATCTTTTGATACATTATTGAACGTAAACAAATACCCTTTATATGATGAAGAAGAGGGTCTTCTGGACTAATATTTATAGCTTTATCTGCGTACGCCAATGCTTCAACTGCGTTTTTTTCCTCAATTGCATAATATCTAGCCAAATGAGAACAGAAATGTGCATTGGTTGGAAAAAGTTCATGTAACTTCAAGAAAATCGGTAATTGCTCTTCTTTTGGTATGTCAGAAATTAGCTGATTGAATTTTTCTCCTGATCGCTCTGAGGTATTACCAATAAACAAATCTTTTAGAATGTTTGTCTTTACTTCTAATGAACAGATGTCATTATCTGCCATAGATTCTATAAAAGACAAGCAATAATTACCAAGATTACAATATGGATGTTTTACACTTGATGAAGTCGTACCTAATAATTGTTTCAATAATTCTTCTGTAAAGAAAGGGTGTCTTATACCCCAAACAACATTATTACCAACATTACCTTTGCACAGCAAGGAATTAACAACTCCTACATCATTAGAGAAATATTGTTCTAACTGAAATACAACTTTATCTTCCACATTAAATATAGTACGCAGAAATGAAGCTGGAAGTTTTTGAGATATATACTTATCGCAAATAGCCAAATATATAATTGTTTTTCTTTGCAGATCTAAGTTTTTTACTTGCTCCACAAAGTTTGATATATATCCATGTATCGCTTCAAATTTTTCCTCTAATGCAAGTAAGCCTATGTAAAATGGAGTACGTTTATATGCTTCTACATGCGTTCCAAATTGAATGTTTTGAAATTCAGCTAACTTTCTTTTTTTAATTACTTCAGGATATGAATCTATATATTTTTCATATCTATTAATCAACCTTGCCACATCATCCCCCCAATCTGTGACATATAGAGAATTAAACTTTTGCTTAAAAACCCCTCTTTTAATACCTATAAAAATAAAAGGGCGAGACTCATTTGTCTGATTAAATAAGTTCTCAAAATCATCTTTATCAATAGTCTGAGGGATTTCAGCAAATAAGATTACAGTCTTTTTTGTCTTATTATGTATAAGCTCTAGTTGCTCTATCACATGACTTTCTCTATTATTTTTCAGAAAGAGTACGGGAAAATCACTATGTAAAATCCATCCTATTTGACGAGCCAAAGTTGTACCACCAAAACCTGGCTGATGTTCAATATAAGCTATTGCATGACCATTTTTAATAATACTCTCTATTGGTTTGACATACATTTTATTAAACTTGTCTCTATAAGCGGAGAATTCGTTCTTTGCACCATACCAGGACAGAGGATGCCTACCCTTTAAGAAATCCTCAGCATCATCAATTAAAGTCTTTTCAATACCAGCATACAACACTTCAAAGGTATCCTCAAGAGATCTCAACTCAGCCTTCGAAAAAACTCCTAAGCTAGCATCTAAAGCAGGTAACTTAAATGTATCAGTTAGCTGCTGTTCTTCACCACCAGTAACATAAGTTTCTATACACTGGTTAACCATACTTAATGATATAGGAATCTCTAAAACATATCCATTGTCTTTCATTTTGTCTGATTCCAAGTTTACTAATACCATTTGCATATTAGCAAAACATCTATCACACAAATCTATTAATTTATCGACCAATTCACGATTACGCATCGTTGACACAACTATTGTCTTCTGCGAATTGTTACGTACCATCAAGGTACGCAACATTGTTTCCAAAATTAGAGAATTATGCTTATTCCAATCTCTAATAGTCTTATATTTTGGGGATATATTCTTATATCCATTTGCAAAAACCATCAATGGGTACTCGCTATATGGAGAATAATCATCTTCAGTTACAACATCACCTATTTTAAACTTCTTTATGCCAGATATCTGATTATGATAATTACAAAAACAAAAACCATCTTTCTCTGAATAATTATAAAAATCGATAATTATATTCCATTTTACTTTCCAAAAGTTATCATAATAAGAGTTTGGATCTTCATCAGTAATAAGGACATAAGTTCGTTCCTCATAATTAAACAAATCACATGCATTATAAAAATAAGAAATCATATCGTTTTCTGGCTTTAAAAAATCATCTACAGTCATAAACGTAGTCTCATTATCTATATAATCATGCAGAAATTTTCTTATTTCTTGACTATATTTTTCAACTATTTTAATGTCGACATTAATACCTGCATGCTTACTTCTATTAGTAAGAGCGTATTTATTAGAGGCTAAGAATCTAAAATCTACATCACTTTTATCCCCATCAATCGTATAATCACATAAATCACTACATTCCCCATCTTCGCTAACATAACAATCATTAATAATTTGAGGAAGCGATTTTCTTTTATAATAATTATACGTGCTCTTGGCTTGTTGCTCTAAATGAGTTTTTATCGCTAACTCAATAACTTGAGAAAAATTCTCACCTGCGTCATTAGCACATAAATGATACTCAAAATCATTACCATTAGTTTTGTAACGATAAGCATCTGCCAGTAACTTTACTGCATGATTATATTTTTTGATTATATCCATAAGTCTTATTTTGATACAATTATATTATCTTTTCACTTCCCCCACCATCTTCTTTACCAACATACGGAATTGCTTATAGATACCTAACTGTAACATTAAGATTCTAATATGCTTTTCCATTTGGGTTCTGAAAGTAACAGGAAAATATTTATCGAAACACTCCTTAGGCGAAAGCCTATCTAAGTCTTCAAAGAATGCTGTGCGTCTAGGATTGTTCTTTGGCTGAGCTGTCAGCTCATGTACGCCAGCTATCAGCTTATCAACTCCTACCTCTTTTATATAGGCATCAGCTTCTATGGCTTTCATGATTTCTTCAGCTTTAGCTGAATGAACAAGGACTTTAGTTACACCTTTATCATTATCCAACTCCTTACTATACTGGTACACCTCGAAGCAATCCCATATTGTAAAGTCTGTCACACGATACTGCTTCTTGAATCTACAAGCATAACAACTTGGTCGTACATTGATGCCAGAGAAGAACGAGCGAAGCCAAGGATCGGTATCTATACCTGCATGATAAGAACCTTTCTCTGAGTCGAAACTCATATTCGAGTACTTATATCCATAGAATTTCTTATCTCTAAACTTCAGATTCTTTAAGTCATCTCCGTATATCAAGGATTGATATTCTATATATTTACGTAGTACTTTAGGTGAAGGAACCGCTCTACAAACAACATCAACGATAATCAAATTATCGTATGGCTTTCTAAGATATGATACCAAACCTTCCATCTGGCACGGAGTACCACTGAAACATACCAATCGACCTTGCTTCAAAAAATCCTTAGCCTGTTGATAAGTATCACCTATCAGACTCTGTACATACTTACTATTTCGGAACTTCCAAAGTTCATCCTCGCTTTCTATATAGATGTGATTTGCCTCATTATGCTCATTGAGAGCAGCTCCGAAAACTACGCCACCTTGTTTTAATACATACTTGGCTATAGCAGTATATGCCCCTCCAGATGTACTTTCCGAAAGAACCTTAGCATCTTTGTTTTGAAGCAGATAACCTTTCTGAGGCTTTTTCTCCTCAGGTTTAACATTAATGATTGGACATACCTTCTCACACAGATGGCAGTCTATGCAGAAATCCATATCCACCTGAGGATAACGGAATCCTTCCTTATCCTCTACCATTGAGATGCAATGCTTTGGGCATGCATTTTCACATGCCCAACAGCCACAGCAATCCTTCTTATCTTTAATCTCTATCATATTTGATACCAGATTTTTCTAATGCATCAAAAACAAAGTTCTTGGTAAACTGGCGCAATTCCGCCAATTTCTCATGAACTTTCTTGTAGTCTATATCCATAGCCAGCATATCCTTTGGCTCTTCATTCCCCTTCAGCAGACGGTTCTCCTCTCCTACCAATGAGAGCAGTGAATAGATGCGACCATTTGTAGAAACAATACTATCGTTGTTATATCTACGGAATGTGAAGAACTTCTTGGCATGAAGCATGGAGAATACAGTGCAATGGAACGAGTCAGTAAACACATACTCAGCATCACGAATCAAGCGGATAAACTCCTTTGGACCTACATTATATGGAGCCTCGTCTGGGAAGTTCTCATCACTGGCGATAAACTCATCACAATGCTGCAACTGTACTATCTTATATCCTGTCAAAGCCTTTACCTTCTTAACAAACTCACGCTGGATAGGATTATTTCCTAAGAAGTAGCAGAGCAGATATTTCCCTTTTATGAATGGTTCCTTACTGATACCTTTACCCCATTCCTCGGCTGTAAACAAAACCGTAGGATCACATACCACAGGAACATCTCTTCTTATCAAATTCTTGATAAGTCTTTGACCACTTACCTCACGAACAGAGCAATAGTCAATACGAGGCAGAAACTCCTTAGCCAACTTTGCTTGTGCAGAAGGCAGCTGTGATATACCAAAACTTGTTGCAAGTGCCATCTTTGGCACCTCTCTTGGCACAAAGTTCAAGGTATAATAGTTGGCTGAAATATTGGAAGGCAACCAAAGCTGATCACTTCCAACAACAAACATCTGATAATCATTGGCAGCCTTACTTAATTCTGCAAAGGAGCCATAGCGCTTCGATAGATGAAATTCATGCTGAGCGAAGGTATCAAACATATTATATCGCTCCATAAGATGTGAAGCATAAGTATGATTACTTTTCTTAGCTATCACCTTCTTTACCGTGGCCCATTTATCCTTGATGGTATTAGCATCAAATATCTTGCTCAAAAAGTACTTATATTTTGCCTTGTTGATTTCACCCTTCAGGCCATCAATCATGATGGTTTCATTAGGAACATGAATATCATCAAAGAACTTCTGAGTGGCAAAAGCCTGGAGCTGACTTCCATAATTAGGCTGAAAGTAGCAAGTTACAAGTGCTATTTTATTCGTCATACAAAATTATCAATAATTATATTTACCTCTTTTCAGCATTAACTGTTTTGCTCTACCAAATATATCAAGAACGAAATACATTTTAATCTTAATAAAAAATAAAGCAATTTTTCTGAATTTATCAACTTCGTTATAAGAAGCTTTTTTAATCGCTTCTTTGAATAATAAATTCTCGTCTATTATTCTAGCAAATTTCCTTGTCCTTTTCACAAGCGAATCTGTATTTGCTGGATGAAAGTAAGTATTCATTGCCATTGCTAAAATAACATATATAGCCTTATCATACATAGGCTTTCGAAAATCTTCTTTATTACTAAAGGTAGAAATATCTTCCTCCATAACTTTAAGACAATCGATGATACATTTAACATTAGCTTCACTTACACTTTTTGAAATTGAGGTAGGATTATATCTATAATGATAAAAATACTCATTAATAAATAAAGCCTTGTGCGCATAATAGAACGAACGCATTGCAAAAATATTCCCCTCTAATCCTTGTTTTGTTCTAGAATCGTGGGTAACATTGTATTTTTTTGCAAAGTTCATTCTCACTAATCTTATAACAGGAGAAGAAACTCCTAAATTATAAATCAAGGTATCAACCGCCAGTTGCTTACACTCTACGGAACCATATTCATGAGTATAATCATCACATTTCCATTCTAACTTACCAGTTATCTGCTGCCCATTAACCTCATGAACAAGTTTCCAAAAAACGACATCAATATCTGTATGAGTATCTAACTGATGAACGATTTTCTCCATCATATCGACATCAAGCCAATCATCGCCATCTATAAAACAGAACCAATCACCTGTAGCAGCTTCATAACCTGCATTGCGAGCAGAAACCAAGCCACCATTTAGCTTGTGGATAACTTTTATGCGTACGTCTTTTTTTCCGTATTCATCACAAAGCTTTCCTGTATCATCAGAAGACCCATCATCAACAAGAATAATTTCAATATTTTTATATGTCTGAGAGACAAGGCTAGCAACACACTGATGAAGATAACAACCCACATTATAACATGGTACAATAATTGATATGAGATTAACCATAAATTAAATTTTTTCTAAAGGAGTTACATAACTTTTTATAGTTCCATGTCTCAGCAAATTTATACAACGCAAAATGATTCTCATATCACGTAGTCCTAACTTTTCCCAAAACTTTTGCTCTACTCTAAAATACCATGGTAACCAAGATCCAGCAAAATGATGAATAGAATAAGTATTAGAAGACTTATATATTTTTCCATTTACATGATTCTTGGGACTAAAATATTCGTAAGGAAAGACTGGTATCTGAGGTAACGCCACATCTATAGCCTCTTCTATATTAGAGACATCTCTAAACATAAATCCATTGCGCTCAACACATCTTTTTACAACACCAGGCAATGGTTGTACATTAAAGCTTCCATCTTCATTAATAAACTCGCGCGTATCATAATAATCCAGACAAGCCTTTATCCATGTAGAATGCTTTTCTACTCCAAACGCAGCAACTTCCAATCCTTTAGTTTTGCCGTTCTCATACCCAATCATTGTTCTCAACTGCAAAAAAGGTTCAAAAGGTTTCACTACTTCCACATCCATATCAAGATAAAATCCGCCATAATGGTACAAAGCATATATACGAATATAATCCGCAGCAAATGCATATTTTTTATTATCAAACGCATCTCTAACCCACTTTGACTTATCTTTAGGAAATCTTTCAAAATTCCAAAGCATAAATTCATAATCAGGCAAGAATTTCTTCCATGACTCCATACATGAGAGTAAATCTGCAGGTATTGGATCACTACTTAACCAACAATAATGTATGATTTTTGGTATCATTTTTATAAATTTTATTATTCAACATAACAAGCCATAGTCCGAAAACAGAAGGCCAAAGATTATTACAAATAATATCAACATTTATAGCCATAAAAATAGAGCACCAAAAAGTTAATATTATATAAAACAACTTCGTATACAAATCAACACTTCTACTATTTTTATTGTCAAACCATAATGCAAGTAAGCAAAAAACCACAGAATAAATCGGTGAAAGCACCCAACCAAACTGAAATAAAGAAATGGAAATATTGGGCATAATTAATTCTGTACGCTTAGTTATATTATGATAAAATTTTTCAGTAACTTGCATATCCGAAACACCAAACAATTTTGTTGCATAAGGAAAAGTACCAAAACAATCTACAACAATTCGTTTAGGAGTTCTTTCTTGGTATTTAGCCTCATAGACTTTTATTCCATTTGCGACAGGTACTATACCACTAAAATATTCATCATAAAATTCAGCATTAAAATAATACTCATAAACAGCTTTAACAGAGGTGTCACTTTTACCAAAAGACATTAATTTTAAAACGGATCCTAAGACTATCACAATTGTGACTAAAGAAGCACCACAAATATTAATTACTTTTTTCTTCAATGGATAAACTACATATAACACATTTACCATGAATAAGACTCCAATTATTAAGTTCCATCTCGACACGCTATATCCATTAGACCAAACACATGATATATATAGAATACAAGCAATCAATATAAAGAAGAGCTTTAACTTAGGATATCTTTTTATACGAGCAATTAAGATAATTATATTGACATACACGAACACCAACCCTATCGGAAATATTATTAATGCCACTCCGGAAACCTTTCCATATATGTCACTCAAAGTCATATCTCCAACTAGCCCCAAGTCTTCTTTATTCGCAATTGCAAAATTAAATAATTGCATTTTTAGTATTGGGCTTTTCAAAACAAAAAATCCCCACAATAATATTACAACAAATATTATTATACCTCTTTTAGTTAAGGAAATGGATGATTCTATAATAGTGTTATTCCTTTTGTGTAGAGATAAATAAATTCTTATAGCAAGACTAACAGCAATTAACTCATATGCCATTAGTAAAACAGCTCTATTGTAATCTAAATTGGAAACATCTATATCTGAATATCGTATAGCTGTTCCCCACAAAAGTGGAACCATTATATACCTGCAAAAGAAGACTACTTTCAAAATCACAGGTGCAATACCAGAACTTATAAAATACATTCTTTTTGTTAAAACTAATGAAAAGAAATAAGTTACTGGCAGCAACCATAATATCTGAACTTTAGAACTCTGCAAATTAAACACCAAAAGAAATAATGTCAAGACAATGCTTGACACAATTAAGAAATGCCAAATTTTACTTCTCATAGCTAAAATATTCAACACCTTCAAAACCGTGTTTTATTTGTTATTTTAAATAGTAAATTTATAAGAGAGCAATATATAAAAATCAAATATTTATTGTTTTTACATATAAGCTTATAGTAGATTTTTTCTACCTTACTAAACACACTTGGTTCTAATTGCTTTAAGCAATCACTCTGAATATCTAAGACAACATCACTTATTATTTTAATTTTTTCTGAAAAGTCAATATTTTTTTGTCCTACTAAATTAAAGAAATAACTTTTAATACTCAAAAAATAAAGATTATTAATATACTTGTTAACACCTTTATTGGAATATATTCTTAGCATTTCTTTCTTTTCGTTGGCCAATTTCAAGTATCGGTCTTTTTTAAAGTTCATCGTTATACTATCATTGTTAAAGCAATAATAATATAAGCAATCAGGGATAAAAGAAATTACACTTGCAAATTGAGTTATTTGAGACTGAAAAATTAAGTCTTCTGAAGGAATTTGTCTTTCTGAAGGAAATCTAATATTCTCCTCTTCGATTAAAGCCTTTGAATATAAAGCATGCCACACCGTACGCTGCAAACGAACATTAAATTTATTTTGATTAGTAATAAAAGCTAAAGCTACAGCGTCAATATCATGATCTTTGAAAGTTTGTTCATTTTCAAAATCACGAACTTCCAACCATTTATGATTTATAGTTTCGTAAAAATAACCACAATATACAATATCTGCATTCATAAACTCAGCTTGACACACCAACTTTTCTACCATATTTTCAGATAGGTAATCATCAGAATCGATAAAAAGTACATATTTTCCTGTAGCCAAAGCTAATCCAGAATTTCTCGCTAAACCCAAGCCCTCATTTTTCTTGTGTAAAACTCTAACCCGTTTATCAATATTACCATATTCATCACATAGTCTTGGGCAAGAGTCAGGAGAGCCGTCATCAATCAATATGATTTCTAGATTTTTATAAGACTGCAGAAATACAGATTGCATACATCTATCTAAGTATTCCTCTACATTATACACAGGTATAATAATTGACACTAATGAAGTTTCCATAATAATATTTTTATATATTTTTTTAAAACACGTAACGGATAGATAAAAAAGTTCAAACAATCAGCAACCTCCACACTTATACTAAGGGAGCAGACTGATTCCGGATGGTTAAGATTCCAGTCTTCCATTATACGTAAAAACTTTAGCCGTTCTTTTCTTTTTAAAAGTTTTGAGGGGCTATATAGCATATTAAAAATCCAATCCAAACCTTTTGCATAATAATCTTCAATAATTTTGCAAAATCTCTTATTATGTGTAATTTGTATAGCCGTAGTATATGAGTAGTTAATCACTTTCAACAACTCCTCTGGGCAAAAATATTTTCTTCTCATTAATGAATTATCAGATTGCTGATAATGATAAGTTGCAGATTGTAATACTTTTATACTTTTTATATAATGGCAATACTCAAACGTAAATATTTCATCTTCTCTAATGCTAATATCTTCCTTAAACAAAATATTGTTTTTTCTGATAATTTCAGCATGGAACATTTTACTCCAAGTAAAACCGAAAATGTTCCCCACTTCAAGCAAATCTGAAAGAACATCAATCATACAGTCTTTATTATTTGCGCTTTTTTCACTAACAGTAAAAACATGCTCAGAATTATGAGAGTATTCCATAAACACGCAATAGCCTTGATAAACTATTTCATAGTTGCCTATGTATTTTATATAGTTATTTAAATGTGAAGGCGATAAATAATCGTCAGAATCAACAAATAAAATATATACCCCACTAGACTTTTTTATACCAAGATTTCTTGCACTACTTACACCTCCATTTTTCTTATGAAAAACTCTAATTCGGCTGTCTTTAAGGGCATATTTGTCGCATATATCTACGGACTTATCGGTGCTTCCGTCATCTATCAACAATAATTCAAAATCAGTGAATGTTTGCAACAAGATACTATCAACACAACGATGAAGATATTTTTCAACATTATAAACAGGGACGATAATACTTACCTTTGGACTATTTACATTCATCATTTATATTTTTACCTAATCATCATTCAAAGCACGTTCCAAAAAACTTAATGAATTTTTCTTTAACACATTAAGCTTATCATAAACTAAATCATAGTTTATAATAGGAAGGTCTATGACATTAACATCAGCAGACACTAGTCTATCTTCCAATCCAAACATATTTAACAGAGATTCAAACCTCGCCATTCCTCGCTTTCGATTGCCAATAACAACAAATTGTTTTTTAAACAATATAGAAAAGACACAAGCATGAAATGAATCAGTAATAACAAATTCGGCATCATAAAAGCCACGAAGCCAAGTCTCAACTGATGACTTTATGCGCATTTCTAAAGGTTTTGTATCATCATTCTCAAATAAATTATTAAGCGCAAATGGCAATAATTTCATCTTGATTGATAATTCCTTTATCAAATTACAAATTTCTTCATTCTCGTCTAAGACATAATTAAGCAATGTTCCTTTACTCTTTGGGGTATTTGCTTCTCGAAATATATTACAGTATTCCTCATTAGAAATTAGCATCGTCGGATCTAAAACTTGAATAGCATCTATATCAAAATGCTTTTTACATAACTCCACACCATTTGATTCTCTAACAGATACTGCATCAAATTTTTTAAGCAGCAATTTACATATTTGTGTTTGTTCATCAGTATACTCCCAAACAGAAGTGCCAAAAGAGGCAGCATAAGATATTCTTTTAATTTTCCAATCTTTGGCAAATAACAAATATCCATTTTCAACATCTTGCCCTAACCACATGTGAAAATAAACAGCTCTCCACACTTGGTCACTTCCCACTATAATTGCATCATAATCAGCTTGGGATAATTGATGAAAATTTTTAATCACCTTCCTATGAATTTTTCCATCGATAAATGGCAGTATATTTTTTGCTATAACTGGTCTTATTTTATTTTGATAGTGCTCTACAAAAATTCTATCAGTCCTACCCAATATTTTTTTTAAAGTTCTCTTTCCAAAACTTAAAGGCATCTTCCAAAAAGGTGGTAGTAAAGTTTTGTTGGGTGTATCAAACACCACCACCTCATGCCCCATTTTTTCCAATACCGTTTGCAAAGCATAAGCCTGCAATATCCCTCCATAATTAGTATGGAGAGGTAATGTTAATATTCCGATTCTCATTTATCAAATATTCTATAAAAAGAAATGAGTCTCAGCATGCTCCCTGCCACAATCAGAAAAGTAGCTTAATAAAATTGCTCATGACAGTTTGCATGTCTGAGACTCTATAAGTTATTAATTCGTTTATTCTATCCTAGACTCTCCATTCGCCCTTCTGATGGATTTATCCAATCCCTCTATCAATCTACCATACGACCATTTCTCTATCGAGACTTTCGATTTAGCTTCTTCGTTAACCAAAGCTCTCAGCTTAACCAAGACATCATGATCTGGAAGGAATGTATCTGAAAAATCACAATTCACAAGGAATTCATAATGGTATGCCAGAAATTGACTAAAAGCGTTACGTCCCCTATTGCTCATCTTGCGCAGAGAATCAAAGAGCTGCTGCGGATTCTCCTTAGCAAATATAGGACGCATCCTAAAACTAGAAGAGTGGTCAGGATAAGTACCAGAATCTATATAAGCTAAACTCCCTACATTCTCATCAGATAGTTGACGCAATGCTAATTGCATATCATCGGGCAGTTCTTCCTTCTTTTGATCAAAGAGTTCACTTACAAAATTGATGATACATTTAGTCTTCTTCTTATCTTGGTCACATCCTCTTACACAATTGTAGCCCTGTATAAATGAATAGTGACATTTGAACAAATCCTTCAAACAGGTACAAGATTGATAGATATCCAACAATCTGTTCTTTATATCAGAGATGGCTTTCTCTGGCAATTCACGAAAATGCATAGCATCGAAATATCCTAGATAACCTATAGATTTACCTATATTTGCTGGCTCGGATATAGTACCATCCTTCAATTCCATAACCAATGAGTCAAATAGTTCATCGAATTCTTCATTCGTCTTGTCCCAATATGAACCTAATCTTTCCAAAGCTGTAAGCTTCCTTGATTTCTGAGACAGAATCTTTTCAAACATTGGAGCCAGACTAAGTCCTTTTTCTATATGTTCTACTATCTTGGGAACCATTTCACTGCTCAAAGCTTCAAACTGATTAAGGCTATTAACTCTGTTATATTTCCCCATCAGATTCCTAATCTTCTGCGATTCTTCATCCTTGGTATCAACAAAAGCCTTCACTGCACAATTTTCCCAATCGATAATATAACCACGATTGTCTATATTCCGGTATTCTGCATAAACAGCAATATAGCAAGACAACAATGAACGCAAATAGTCATGATTATCTTCTACCAGCTTGGATGGCAAAGCCGAAATCAACGAACTGAAATCCAGAAGTGACTGACGCAACAACCTCAAATTATGAGTTGCACTGCACTCAAAGCACAGTTGAATCATCCCAGTTTCTTTACTGAGGAAATCAGTTGCCATCATAGGTTCTGAAACAAATAGCTTTATGGCAGCTTCTATATCAGGGAGAATCTCAAACTCTCTACCAACTATCTTTTCCTTAAATTCGAGCAAATCATGCAGGGTCTTATCATCTAGATATTTCTCCTCGCCTACCACTACGACATGACAATCGCAATGTTCCACAAAATAGTTTATGAAACCGAGCAGTTGCTTCATCGGTATCTGACAACGTTCCAGATCATCAAAGATGATAAACTTTACACCCTTAACTTCATCTTTATTATCGTTCTCAAAAATGGATAGAGAATCCAACGCTCCAGAGAATGATGTTTCACTTTTTCCATCTTTATCTATATCAAGTTCTGTCTTGAAGATTATCTTGCTTGCAATACGTCCAGCAATCTTCAGTATTTTGCCAGCCTTGGAATAGAAGAATGGATTCACGCATCTATCAATGGCAGATTTGATATCTGAGATTTCTCTCATACCAAAGAGTGAAACATATATTGGTTTCAGTTCGATGCTGTTCTCATTAGCTGGCAACTTGTCTGACTTATCAAATTCTTCAAGCCAATGCTTAACAAAGTAAGTTTTTCCGCATCCCCACTTTCCCCGTAGCAAGACTGCATACTGAGGAGATGGGAGTTTTGCATATTCGTTCAAGAAATCAAAAATCTGCTTGTTCATGGCTATACACAATTAAATTTTCACATTTAAGCTATACACCCTCATCTATTATGATGTAATTGAAAATAAAAACTGCTAAAGAAATCAGAAGAAACTTTTATCCTAGAATCTTCGTCCATCGTGAAATAAGCACTTGGCGAATATTGATCAGAGACATGAATATATGCTAGTATTTCCACGAATATTGCTAGCTTTGATACAAGTGATAATCTATCACCTAGAACTCTAAAAAGAATCTTTCTGCTAAGACTACCTCTCCAAGTTTCATCAGACATATAACTATCAGCCCAACGCATGATTGGCTCAAAGAATTTATAGGCAATCTTTCTTATGCGATATTTTCGATAATTCACCCGAACACCATTTATCTGCCCAGCTATAATATCCTCAACTAATATGAAACCTTTATTAATCTCATTTTTCATTAATACAGCTGCCAGACGATAACCAAAATCTATCTTATCTTGTAGTTTTCTATCATTCTTGCCATCCTCTTCCAGAACACGCATAGTGTCACAATACGCATCCAGAATAGTTTTCATGTGTGTGAAGATTGCTATTGAACCAGTACATTGCTTGTGTACTTTGTAATCAAGATAAATGTCATTCTCATCTACTTTATCACAAATAGAATGATAAAAAGAATCAAAGTTTTTTTCTGTTCCAATGATAGAACTGTAATCAGTATTTAAATCGATATAGCCATAGAAACTTAAGATTTCCTTAATCTTAGTATCATCAGATAAGGTTGGTGATACTTGCTCTGCTAATTTGCTGACTGTTGCAGCAATATCTTCATATGCAGCAATCCTCAACCGGGTAATACCTACCTTAAGAGCTATCTCCTTTTTCTTTCGTGTCTGATAGTAGGCACCAAAGAATGCCATAAAGAGACCGGGCAACAAGACCTGCAACAATGAGAATATATCTTCCCAGGCTGACTGATCAAATCCCCAATATATATTGTCCACAATCATCGTTACAATTTCTTTCCTTTTTCTACAGCCATGGCCTTGGCTATATTCAATGCTATAAGTTTCTGTATCTTTTCACGTTCAGTCATAATTTTCATATCCAACATCTGTTGTATAATTTCGCCTTTATGTCCTAAACGCTTTTCAGAATGGTCTGGTTTAGACTGCACCTTAAACTTGATATGATTGATGCTATCTCGTATTTCATCATACACAGATACTATTTCTTCCGTCAGTTCATCTTGAAATATAAGTCCCAGCTCTATAGCCGTCATATTCTCAAATATTTTAACGTTCTTATTATCTAAAGGAATATGGCTATCTATAAAATGTTCCTGATACATCACTATCAAACGATTGAAAATGACGATATAATTTTGAAAGAACTCTAATTTTTCATATAGCCCCTTTTCGAAATAGATTCTATTGGTACTAATAAAGCTGTCTATATCCAAAACGGTTTCTTTCAGTTTATCTCCAGTCTGAAATACATCTAAAACCGGATATTGTGGAACATACTCCAGAGGAATATCATGTTCTTTGATATCTGAAACCGCAATATTGATAATATTGTGTGGCAATACCACCTGTTGGAGTATCGCTTCAAGTCTTATTACCAGAGCATCATAAATATCAAGCTTCTTCTTCATGATATCCCCTTTTACTTCAGACTCGGCAGCCCTTTGTGCAAAATAGGTGGAAGTTATCCAACCTACTACTATACCGCCAACGATGAGGATGATTAATTCCCAAATTCCTTTTCCGAAATATTCTGGCAATGAATTTATCTCGTTAACTATTTGATTTAACGTATCAATCATGAGGCAAATATTTTATTATAGAAGTATGAAATCTTTTCATAATAGAATCTCTGTCGTGTTCTGACAGATTATCATATTCATCTCTAGTATATTCATCCCTTATATGAACAAACAAGAGAAGAACCACCAACGATGCGCCATGCTTATAGAGATCAGCTTTATCTATATGACGTTCAAAAAGCCATAACCAACATTTATCAACAAAAGAAACCTTAAACAGATTCAGTAAATTTGGCATTTGCAATCTATCTGCCAACATACTTTTCAAATGGTCACTAATATATTCAATGTCGTGCTGCAATGCTATTCCAAAAATCTGGCAAGCCAAATCAAGATGCTCTTTTCTTTTCTCATCGTTTAAAGACTTGTTTTCTTCTTCCATCATTTTAAATGCTGTAAGAAGACTCAATACATTATCGTTCCATTCATTAACAGAATCTAAAGTAGCTTCTATATCCTTAGGCCAGAACAAAGTTTGAGAAGATTGCTCTTTAATCAACATACAATATTCATTCAATTTCTCATAAGAACTGAAATAAGAGACATATTCCATCTTTTGATCCCCAATGCGAAAAGGCATGCCGTCTATCAAACTCCAGTAATATTGCTCCATCAATGCTGGTGGCGCAATGAACAGAGAGTTATTATGAATCAACTTGTGTAATGAGGCATATAATTTCAGTCTCTTTTCCAATACATGCCTTTTCACGTCAAGCATTACTTCTTTCTTCTTGGAAAACACATGGGTTACATATGCCAGACACAATGCTATGAGTATATATTTTAAAATGAGAATATACATGACTGATTCGATGCTTTTGCCTGTATAAAATATAGGTTAGAGAGATTCATTTATTTACCTAAAGCAGACTTAATCACTTTTACACCAGTATCACCTAAAACTTGTTTTACTGCTCCTTTAATTGCTTTTTTGGCAATATATTTTGGATCAGAAACAACATTGCAAAGCATTTCCAAAGCATTGCTTTCATCATCTGTCTCTGTGAAGACTTCAAACAACATAGGACGGTCTGTTTTATCTGGTAATAAGAACTTATCTATAACCACCAAGAATTCTTCCTTATTACTTGCACTTAGATACTCATATCCCAAATCTGTTGCATAATCCTTTACTAATTTATGAGATTTATTACCGTAATGACCAGCTGCTGCAACAAATTCATCAGCCTCTTCTCCCAGGAATGCACAAGGATGACGATAATTTCGGAACTCATTGCCCTTGCCATTATTGATAAGCATAATGCGGACATTATTACCTACATGACGATTACCAACTACATTCATATCATAGAAGAAAGCCAAATCACCAAACACTCCAACAAACAACTTATCAGGATGAACAAATGATGCTCCCATCATTGTTGAGACACCGCCATCAATGCCAAAACCACCTACATTGCATTTTGCCTGAATACCAGCAGGGAGCTTGAAGAAATTCCAAGAACGAAGACTATGATAAATACCAAAATGGATTTCACTACCTGCAGGAACTTTATCAACCATGTGCTGTGCCATCCAAATATTACTAAATGGCAACTCAGGGATTTGCGCTTTTACACTCTCAATTTCCTGATTCAAGCTATCCAAATATTCATGATGAGAAGCTGCTTCCTTAGCATAGTGCTTAAAGAATTCTATCTCTGGCATCATGAAAACCCGACGCAAATTTCCAAAAGTATCACGAAGAGCACCATCAAGGTTAACTCGCCATACATGATTGGCAGAACAAATAAATCCATCACCCGAAACCTCACCTATATGAATACTTAAGTTTGTTTTTGTTAATGGTGATGCCCACTGGTTTTGAGCACAAAGTATTTGTGAATGTACTTCATATTTGCCACGATATCCACTGGTATGATCACAACAAACAATAGCATCATAAGTTGCACAGAATGCATCCACTGCCTGGGTTAACTCCTCAGAAAAATCTGCATGAGAACCTATTCTAACCATGATTTTCCCATCTTGTGGAAGTTCTGGCCATTCCTTTTCAAAAACAGTATGACGATAAATCGCATTTGCGTGTGGCAATTCTTTAACACTAAAATCCTTACTATATCTTGTGTACATATTGATATGTGCAGGGCCACCGCCATTCAATGTCAAAGCCAGTATAGCCTTGTTTGCCTCTATCTCACAATAACGTTCATCTTCTGAATCTTTGACCATAGGTATGGTTACACTTTCCATAGCAATGTCGTTGGGAATAGTTCTGCGGTCTATCTGTTGGTCTATCAGATGCCCGATCTTGTGATTGCCACGAGTAGAAGTAATAGCAAGGACTGGCAACTTTCGATAATATGCCTCCGTCAATCCCGGCATATAATTGCGAGAAGCTGTCGCTCCCGTACAGCTGATAGCCACAGGCTCGCCAGTCTCCGCTGCCATGCCACAAGCCAAATAGGCTGCACTTCGTTCATCTACAGATGACCATATCTGAAACCATGGGTCATTTTCGATACTAACCACAAAGGTCATATTGGTAGTTCCAGGTGAAGCTATCACTCGATGAATACCATGAGCCTTCAACAAAGCTATGACGATTTGAACATTCCGTTCATTTGTATATTTAAATTTTGATACCATGTTTCTTTTATTTATTTCCAACGTGCATTAATTGTTTTTCCCTCATTGCATACCAATATCTGACCATTCAGGCAGTTTGAAGCATCAGAGAGAAGGAAAGCGGCAACTTCTGCAACTTCCTCTGGCAGGTAATAGCGATGAGTAATATTACCATAACGTATATCACCATTGGCATCCCCACCTACCATATCTGATACGGTAACGCCAGGAGCAACGGCATTAATTCTGTAACCTTCGTTCACATAACGATAAGCCAGTCCTTGAACCAAACTATTCAATGCAGCTTTCGTCAAGCCATAAGGTCGCTCATCAACTGTCATGCTAGTTTCAGATGAAGTAAAGAGAATTTTCTTAGTTCCTTCTACATGAGTTTCATTACATTTTTCAATGAAAGTCTGGGTTAAGAAGAAGCATCCTTTCAAATTCGTATCAACCTGCGAATCGAACTGCTTAGGTGAAACTGCTAAGAATCCTTCCTCATGAAGTGATATACCTGCATTGTTGACCAAGCAATTAATACCTCCTAACATTTGGTCGGATTTGTCGATAAACTCCTTAAATGACGTTGTATCCTGAACATCCAAAGGCAGATATAGGCAATTGATTTCAGATGCACTCTGTTTCAAAGTCTGTTCATTACGTCCAGCTATCAAGACCTTAGCTCCTTCAGATACGAATTTCTTTGCCATGGCAAATCCCAAGCCTCTACCTCCACCAGTTATGACTATCTTTTTGCCCTTTAAATGTTCGTTTGGGGCAAGATAGTGAATATTTGCGTAAATAGGCTTGACCTCGCCATGAAGCAAGAAAGAAATCGTATGCTTCAACTTAGATTTTATTCCCATTATTTCTTTATCTTTTTGGTTATTTCTTTCACCTTATTATATACAAAAACTCGTTCATTACACTCTAAACCTATAAGCATTACCGATGATAACAGAATCGTCTCTACGATAACAACAGAACTCGCCATTCTAACAATAATGTTTTCAAACAGATGCCAAGGAATGAAAATCAGTATAATACCCAATGCCAATACCGGCAAAACATATCTTAACATCGAACGAATATAGACACTTAACGGAAGGGCGAACATTCTTCTACCAAGTATTAATTGAGTAATAAACACAATTACCTTAAAGAAGATAAGTAAACCATAAAGTGTTTCAGGAGACATCCCCAACTTTAAGATTACATAAGCACATGCTATATTAACAGCATATATGATAGTCAATGCTATCTCATATATCTTTATCTTTCCATTTGCCAAAATTCCAGTTATCAATCCTGTTGTAAAGCAATCCACAAAAGAATAGAAGAGAATGAGCGAGACAAAGCTACTTGTATGAAGGGGAACTTCTACCAACCATAATCCCAAGAGATCATCTATATTCACGATAATAGGTACTATCAATAGGAGCATGAGAAAAGCAGAAAACTTGGTACTACGGATGATGAGTTTGTTCATCGACTCGTATTCACCAGCAGCATATTGCTTGGTGATTTGCGGCTCTACGGCAGTCATGAAGTTGGTGACAAAGCGATTGACCATTGCATTGACCTGGTTCGCTACTCCCTGAGCTGCATTTACAAGAGTACCACAGAATATGTTTAACAACAAGGTCATTCCCTGGTCCTTTGCCACTACTGCAGCATTTCCCCAAAAGGCCCAACCTATAAAACCAAACATCTTCTTCAGTAAGGTCTTATCCATACAGAAGGAATATCTGCATTCCTCAAACTTTCGCTTACAATATATCCAATAAATAATCTGTGTCGTCAAATTTGCCAAACACAGTAAAAGCGCATAAATCACCAGTCGGTCAATAGGTGATACATATAATGCATAAACTATGAGTAACTTAACAAACACATCATATAACGTAAAATAGGCATAAATACCCATACGCTCATGAGAGATTATTGATGATGTGTAGGGTACGTTGATAAGGTTGATTACAAAGGTAGCGATGGAAAATTGTAACACAATATTGGCTGCCCCCATACGTTCTGCAGGAATATTAAGTTTATTGTTCAAAAACCAAATACCCGCAACCTCTGCAATAACAATCATAGCAGCAGCTATCAATAAATGGATATTGACTGCTGTTACGAAAGTCTTTCTCAACTGCTCTCTATCTCCTACACCTAAAGCAAAAGTTAGGAATCGGCTTGTGGCCACAGACATAGCTCCTGTCAAGACAGAGAACATGGTAACCAAACCTCCAACTACATTATAGATACCATAATCTGATGCTCCTAAAGCATCGAGGATGACGCGGCTTGTAAACAAGCCGACAGCCATCATCACAAACATTCGAAAATAGAGAAGAATCGTATTCTTAGCTATACGCTTATTGTTTGAAGCACTATCTAAAGCCATATACGTTCTTATCTCAAATGAGTTATTTTTGCCATCTTCCCCAACACTCTACCTGCAAAATGTTTTGCATGAGAAGGGAGAAGGTAAAGTCGAGCCTCTGCATAGGAAGGAATTGGATTGCCATGAGCTATGGCAAAATCTACATTATCCTTGGCATATTCATCTGTATCATATAATAAGCGACACTCACACTTGTATTTATAACTTATCTTTTTATATTTCTCAATATCGAATACCTGTGAAAATGCCTCCAACTTATTCAACGACTCCAAAGTAATCAATGTTCTCAAACACTTAGAGCATATAGAACAGTTCTGAGCAGAAAGATAATCATCAGCATGATCAACACATACATTCAAATATTGGTGTGCAGGTGGATAATCTGCAATCAACTCTGTCTTCTGTGTTCTGCTATATTGATTACCATCATCAATAATCTCTGTACATTCAGTAGAGAGCAGCGTATTGACATATACATCATAGAAGGTTACTTCCATATACTCCGTTCTCTTAGAGAAAGGGAAATACATCAATTCCCAATATGAGTTGGAACCTGATGCAAAGTACTTGGAAACCTTTCTCTGGAACAACAGAATAGCTGATGCACGCAGAAATGCTCCTGCCTGATACTCCCAAGGCTTCAAATAGAAATCAAACAAGTTGGAATCTACTCCGATATAAGGTAAGCCTTTGCTTTCTGGGAATGATTTCAGATAGTTAAAACGTTTCAGGAAACGCTGGCGGGCAATCTCACCGCCTCCACCATGTGAACCAACATTGAAAAAGAACAATGATGATATCTTATAGTTTTCATCAGTTTCCCTTTCTAAATGGTCATAAATGGTAGAGAAGGAATCTACTCCTGCAGAGAATCCCGTACCCACATTTTTTGCTATTTGCTGTGGGTTTGAAAAACCCTGAACCTTTACATTTGCCTTTCTGAACTCTGGATGAAAAGCTCGAATAATGTCTTGAACATAGTTCTTTACATTGAAAAACAGACGTTCTGAAACATTACCTTCAATAATGATATCCTCTTTATAGAACATTGCAGGGTACAAAGCTGCAATCAAAAATGAGTCATATACATCAGTATTTAACCAGTCTTCATATTCCTGATGAACAGAATACCAAACGGTCTTAACATCTGTGAACTTAGCTTCCATATCGCAAATCAAGTATGACATACCCTCTTTGCTCTCTATTCTCAAATTGTATATCTTCATCGCCATGCCTCCTGTTTATTGTTTATCACTTGTTTGTTATAACACAAACAGAAAGCACAAGGATATTGGTAAAAATTATCGGTTTTTACCCCCCCCCATTTTAGTTAGCAACTCTTTCATCTTTAGATATTTATCCTTTATATTTTTGTTATTTATTTTACCTACAATAAACTTACGCTCATTTTTAGTTAAGCCTATACTGTATTCTACGACAGCCGTAACTATAGTACTAACCAAACTAAGCAATATCAATCTCATCCAGCCTTCCTGCATAGAATAACGTATCATCATTGGTATAATAAAACAGATAATCATGACAGGCAATACTCTATATAATACTTCACGAACATACATCATTACAGGAAGTTTCACCATATCTTTCAAGAGGTATAGTCGTACTCCAAGTAAGACTGTATAAATGATAAAGTATAGAACATAAGCGATTTCAGGTTGGAATCCTAATTGAAATGCTATCCATGAGAATGGAAACACTAGACATCCTATTGTTGTAACTATGATTTGGTATCTTTTTATATTACCTGTTGCAAACATCGAAGTCACCAAAGAATTAGCAAGGACCGTATCTACAAAGGATGAAATAATTATCAATTGTAGAAATATCGCAGCATACTCTGGAACCGTTTTTAGCCATATTGTTAGAATACTCTGCGTTTCCAACAAGATTGGTATCGCAAAAAACAACATTAAGAACGCAGAGAACTTTGCACTACGACATACAAGCTTATGCATATAATCCAAATCACCTTGAGCATACGACTTAGTAATCTGAGGATTAACTGCTGTGGTGAAGTTATTAACAAATTGTTTCAAGGCTGCATCAACTTGTGTTGCTATGCCTCGTGCTGCATTTACAGCGACACCAAAATACAGGTTCATGAGAATATTTACACCTTGCGTATTGAGCATATAAGCACCATTACCCAAGAAATTCCATCCAGCAAATCCTGTCATCTCTTTCAAAACCGGCTTGTCAAAGACAAAATGATAAGTACATTCTTCAAAATGGCGTTTACAATAATAGCCATAAATGAATCGGATAACAGCACCGACACATAGTAAAAGAACTGCGTATGTCTTCAACCTATCAAATGGAGAGATTGTCAACATATAAACTATTATCAATTTCAATGAGACTTCAAGGACACTGATGTAAGCAAATGCTGACATTTTTTCATGAGCTATAATTGCCGCATTATATGGTACACTTAACAGATTGAGCACAAAAGTGAGGATTGCACATTGAAAAACCCAATTGGATGCTACCATTCTTTCTGGCGGTATATTCATCTTGGTATTCAAGAACCAGATACCTACAGCCTCAGCTATAACTATAACCAATACAGACATTCCTAGCTGAATATTCACTCCTGTAGAGAATATCGTCTTTAACCTTTCTATGTTACCTTTACCTAATTCGAATGTAATAAAGCGACTGATAGATGATGAGAGAGAGCCACTAAGTACTGAGAACATAGTTACTATTCCTCCTACCACATTATTAATACCATAATCCTCAACACCAAGTGTATTCAATATCACTCGTGATGTAAAAAGACTTACAGCCATTGTAAAGAGCATTCGCACATACAACAGCAATGTATTTTTCGCTATTCGTTTGTTATTGTCTGATGTTTGATTTGACATATATTACTTTCCAAACTCTTTAATCCTCTGTTCCTCTTTCAAAGAGCAGACAAGCAGCTGTCCATTCTTCTCGGCTACGATATAGCCATCCAAGCCTTGAACTACCACCTTGCTTTCATCGGCTGCATGAACCACGCAGTTCTTGCATTCATACAAACGGATGTCCTTGCCTACCTTGGCATTGCCAGCCTCATCCTGTGGAAGCAAGGTTCGGAGACTGCCCCAGCTGCCTAAGTCGCTCCAACCAAACTCGGCTGGCAAGGTATAGATTTCCTTAGACTTCTCCATCACGGCATAGTCAATGCTTATCTTCTCGCAGGTTGGGAAGAGTTTGCCGACCACCTCTTTCTCCTGTTCGGTATAGAAAGAAGGTGCCATCTCGTCCATGATGCTGGCAAGCTGAGGCTGGAAGGTACGGATTGCCTTGCTGATGGTATCAATGTTCCATACGAAGATTCCGGCATTCCAATAGTAATTGCCGGCAGCAAGATATTGCTCGGCTGTTTCCAGGTTTGGCTTTTCCTTGAAAGCCTCAACCTTGTAGATTTCATCTACGGATGTTGGCTCTGCTGAGGCTATATAGCCATAGCCTGTTTCCGGGCGGCTTGGCTTAATACCGATGGTAACGATGGCGTTCTTATCGGATGTATAACTCAATGCCTTGCTGAGCACTCGCTGATACTCCGAGGTATTAATGACGAGGGCATCGGATGGTGTCACCACGATGTTGGCATCAGGATGCTGCTTTTGGATTTTCCAGCAAGCATAAGCAATACATGGAGCGGTATTGCGAGCCTCCGGCTCAGCTAATATGTTATCTACTGGCATGTCAGGGATTTGCTCCTTGACTATGCTTATGTATTTCTCGTTTGTCACTACCCACATGTTCTCGACAGAACAGATTGGCTTCAATCTATCTACTGTCAATTGAATGAGGGAACGGCCGACTCCCATCACATCTATGAATTGCTTTGGGTAATCGGGGGTTGACATAGGCCAGAAGCGGCTACCTACGCCGCCAGCCATGATTATGACTTGTATCATTAATCTAGTTCTTTAAATAATAAAGAGTATCGAAAACCTACCCGTCCTTCCTTACCGTTAAGGAAGGCTCCACCTCTCATCTCGGTCTTCTCCCCTCAGGGAAGAAGAGGGAAACCGCCCTCCGGTGCTCGGAACCGCTACGCTCTAAGGTTGGCGGACCATCAAAGGTCTTCGCCATATTGTGCGGGATGGGACCGCCTTTATCATGCTTGCTAAAACCTCCTTTGTGTAGGCTTTCAGTAATTCATTGTATTGTTCCTCGCTCATAATATTCTCTGTTATTTCAACATCCTTGCCATATACATCGCCTCATAAACTACGATACAACCTAACAAGAACAGCATTCGAAAAACAGAAGCAACGTATTCTTTGCTATTCGCTTGTTGTTATCTGTTTGAGTTGACATATTTTTCTAATTGTTATTGTGCGCCAATTCTAACAACCGTATTTGGTCTTGGTATAACTTATCAAGAATCTGTTTAAATGTCATAGCATCAAAACTTTCTTCGTTGAGTAGAAGAGCATTCTTTCGATTTTTCTTCTTTTTATTTTTTTCTGCCTGTTCCGTTTCTAATTGAATGCGGATAAAAGCACTCCAAAATGGTGTTGAGAACGAGTATTTATTTTTTTCATCATCATATCGAATAATATAGTATGGTTGACCTTGCAGTTCTGTCAAAGCGAACTTTATATCTTCTTCTGAAATTTGCTGATTCTTAGGATTTATACGACAAATCAATTCGGAATATGCTATAGATTCTTTATTGTGGACATTCAGTGATTTTAATATATACCAAGCAGCTTTATTCTTTGAAGTAATTAAATCATATGTTTTTTGTAATGTGTCTGAGTTTCTGTTTAGATAACCCTTGATAGCGATATTAAATGAAGCATCTTCCACATATACACGCTTAAAAGATGTCATTCTAATATTATACTCGTTGCAGATATCAAGGCACATTGCATGAGCCAAAGACCCAATATTGTTAGAATAAGACACTAAATTATCTATTAATTTTGATGACATTTCTACGTTTAACAATTTACATCCTTGAACTATTATTCGTTGAATTTCATCATCGCTCAATAATGGAACTTTTATTTGGTCTATCCTTGAACTTAAATTTGGATCTAACGTTATCAGCTCCCTTGGACTATTTACAGCTCCAATACAGACTATCTTACTTATTTGATTTACAGATGGTTCATTAGCTTCATCAATGAATACTTTCATCACATCTGCTAATTTTTGCTTTTCCTCGTCTCTTAACTTGTGAAAGTCTTCTATCATCCAAATTTGACCTGTTTCTCGAAAGATCTCTGCTAATTTTTGCGATGTAAGTCTTGGTGGAAGCAGCCTGATAAACTTTTGCTCGCTTCCATATTCTATACCATTAGTTATATCTGCATTTATAGAAGCAATGTCAGCCTTTAGCGAAGAACTAAGTTTTCGTACTTCTTTCCGAGACTCTTCGCTTTTGCAGAAAATATTTAGTTGCGAAAAAGCATCAAGTATGATATCATTGAACGTTTTGTCCTGAGTGCATTGTGTCCTAATGTATGAAAAGCCATTCCTATCTAGTATTCTACGCACTACTGTAGTTTTTCCACTTCCCGAATGCCCATAAAGTACGATTTGAATTCCTGGTGTCTTTAAACTTTTGAAAATTCGGTTTTCCAATTCTTTTCGTGGTAAATAATTAGTTCTTGCCACAACTCCTGGGGTGAAAACATACTCTAATTTCTTTTTATGAAAAAGATTATTGTATAAATCTATAAAATACGACATATTCAAACTAATTTTTTATAGAATAACACATTATTTCTATATAAATAATCTACATCAATAGCCCAAACTTCAACAGGCATTGAAATAAAAGGTAAAATAGCTGAATTTTCATCATTTGAAATTAGATAAGAAGAAAAGAATCTTTCTCGACTTTTTTCATTGGACGGAACAATTATTAGCTTACCTATTTTAAGTCCCTTCTCTGTTGTAGTACCTACAAGATTCCAATGGTCTTCTATATATTTAATAGCATTATTATAATCCATAGTTTACATTTTTTATTAGAAGCTAACTTTGTGCATAATCATTTTTGAGGTCAAGACCTATAAAATAATGACGACACTTTTATTTTGAATTTCCAATTCCTTGGTATATCCTCCACACTTCATCTTTCAATTTCCTAAGTTCTGCTATTCTATCACGTTTTTTCTGAAAAACATATTCAGTTCCATCCACCGACTTAAGTTGTAATAATCGTTGTTCATCATTCAGCAGATTATACATATAATTCCAAAGAAGATGCACCATGTCCAAATAATACATAGAAGAATATCGCTCTGTTGGTATTGAATAGCAGATGGCATTTATCTCAAAACTTGTGAGCTCTATATTTGCATCAGCATCAGTACGCACGTTCTTCAAAAATCGTATCATCTGCTTTAGTCTGCCTTTCGTATAAGAACTTCGTGTATTGATGTTATCAATAGCAAGGAATGGATAACTTGGTGTCTCTGTACTATCCGTCTTTTTATTGTATATTTCAACACCACGATATCTCTCGTCAGAATTCAAGACATAAGCAACACTATCCAACCAAGATGCGGTAACAATATCTACATCTCGTTTCAAATCTTTATTAAAGATATGCACAGCTTTAGCCTTGTGAATATCACACTCATCATACCAATAACGCATAATCGTCTCATTACTTGCTCTTAAATCCCGCAAGTCTTGGAGATAGTTTCCTTGATAGGATGTAAAACTATTATTAAAGTTACGCAACTTTGCCAAATCACTATAACTGTAACCAGACTGATATGGTTCTTTTAAAATTTCACGAACCTTTTGTATTTCCGTAGATTCAAATTTGTTGGTAAAAGTAAGTAAATCTATATCGCTGGCTCCTCTAATATGAGTATTCGTCATAACGGATCCTTGGTAGCGATAGGTAATATTCATGCCTTGTTGCCCATCTGCCAAATGCTTCTTTACTCGTTCTCCTGCCTCCTTTGTGACTGCTGTGTAATGTTCATCAACAGCAGACATTGCCATTTTAACATACTTAGCAATATCTCTATCTACATCAGACAAATTAGTGAACATACGTTGTTCTACTATACTATTTTGATCTGGATTATAGCGATCTTCGATTCTGCGAATAAGGTTTGAATAATCGTTCATCATAATTTTTGCAAAGGTTGATAATTAACTTTTTGATTGTCAAAAAAAACTTGCATGATAGATTGTATATTATCAGAAAATAAGTTTTGCCCAATTCCTTCCAGCTCTCCCAATGCTTTTTTATCAGACGAGTCCATAGCAATTTCATTCTCTGATTCAAACGAATGCTGCAAACGCTGGTAAACAAAACGTTCAGCACCGCCATCTCCTAGTCCCTTTTGATAAATTTTCATTAAGTTATCAGTATAATCAGCTTGAGCAGAGGATATCAAATCATAAAGAGGCAAAGGTTTCTTATGAAAAAGCCAATAACGTCCTGTCATTTTTTGAGGTTTGTCCTTGAACATGTTATTGCCTGTTCCCAATGACAACATTGCGATATCTTCTATAGGTATATTTAGAGAATGCACCGCTTCTGTGTATCCTATCAACGATGGATTATTAGCCATGATTCCGCCATCGATCATACAATTGTAACGTAATGGTTCATTACCACCTTTAATTGTATATTCAAAATCATAACTATCAAAATAAACAGGAGCAGCAGCTGTGGACAGAGCTATATCACAAGCAGGTATTTGGTAATCTCGTACTAACTGAGGGTGATGAGGTGTTTTGAAAACATTCATCATACCTCGTTCTGCATTATATGCGGGAATGCACACTCTTGTTTTACAATGCCCCAGTCGTGCGGGCGATTCTCCAGCATAGTTATCATATGCAACTTTCAAAAGTTCCTTGAGTTTATCGCGCTTATACAATTCTTTTTTACGAACTATCTTCACTACTTTTTTACAAGAACTTTGACAAGGAAATATCGCCTTAGCATTATCACGATATAACGATAATATTTCAGAAGCAGGCATACCTAATGCCAATCCTATGGCTATGATTCCGCCAGTCGAAGTACCACAAATAAGGTCGAAATAATCACAAATGTGATCAGACTTACCAAGTCGCTTCAACTCTTCCTCAGCAAGAGTAAGAATCTTAGCTGGTATAATGCCACGAATACCTCCGCCATCTATAGATAATATCTTAAACATAAGCTAAATTCATTGTACATCACCAATACAGCGTCCCCACTATTTTACAAGTAGTTACACCTATCAGTTTTTTTGAAAAAATATATTTTGTATCGTTTTGCATAAGATAAGCTGCACTCGGCAATTTGAAAGCTAGCTTTCATTGCGCTCGTTTACATTATCTTTTAGGGTGAAGGATTGCTAAGCACACTCCTTCACCTCATCTGTTTTATCAACATAGTAACATGTGGGGCAACCTTCTCTTCAAACTCTCGCTCGCTGAAATTGTCGAATTTGGTATCAGGGATAGCATATGGGGCACTTTTGCCTAGTTCCGAAAGCATCTTATAGACATCGGAGCGGAAGCGGATTTCATTAAGTTTTTTGTCCTCAACTCTCACAAAGACAAAGGTGGTAAGAAGACAGCCTCACGGACAACACGTTTACCTCGACTGTTTATCATGATACGTCTTTCCAAAGTGCGTCGGATCGGCTGCTACAAAACCATTTTCAGCTACATATCCTTCACTTTTTGCCATGGCTTCGCCGTCGTCCCCTGCAATAGTGGACGTAACCTGTGAGTGTATATTTGTCTCTTTCATCATGCGAATCAAGTTC